>WLWD01004124.1_pt1 | contig 40406 bp, 26 predicted proteins | sample 6712731 | NCBI WGS metagenome assembly WLWD01 (sample SAMN12718690, study PRJNA576275) | sponge metagenome | isolation source: marine sponge | host: Mycale hentscheli | place: New Zealand: South Island, Marlborough, Capsize Point | collected 2014-11-01
ACAGTGACAGGGTCCAGACAGTGAGAGGGTCCAGACGGTGAGAGGGTCCAGACGGTGAGAGTGTCCAGACAGTGAGAGGGTCCAGACAGTGAGAGGGTCCAGGCAGTGAGAGGGTCCAGGCAGTGAGAGGGTCCAGGCAGTGAGAGTGTCCAGACAGTGAGAGTGTCCAGACAGTGAGAGTGTCCAGACAGTGAGAGTGTCCAGGCCGTGAGAGGGTCCAGACAGTGAGAGGGTCCAGACAGTGAGAGGGTCCAGACCGTGAGAGAGAGTGAAGAGATGCTGTTTACTTTATTGTTTACTTCCAGTTATCTCTGTGTGTACTTCATGGGCTAGTCACTCATTGCTACACTAACTTCTTCTCTCTGTGTAGTAGTATTACAAAATCAAATTTCACTCTGACATAGGTGTCCAGAAATGCCGTAAAATGCCCATTTCATCCCACGGTCCCATGGGATTGTCACTCTGAATATCAAAGAACCACACTTTCTTTAAAAGAAACTAAAACTGATAGCAGAGTATATATATATATATATATACAAACTAGTGTATAACATTTGTTTCTAAATTTACAACATTGCATCTAATTCTACTGCATCTAATTCTACTGCATCTAATTCTACTGCATCTAATTCTACTGTATCTAATTTTACTGCATCTAATTCTGCAACTAGATAGTTACTAAACTATGTTTCTAAATCTATAGTTGTAGAAAATACAAATTTTCCACTGTCGGCTTCACTCTCTTCACTTCCTGCCAATCTTGTTCTTGATATCCTTCAATCCAGTGAAGATGGCCGCCTTGATGTCACGGTTTCGAAAGAGAACAATAGCGTCCACCACGACCAGGAGAAACACAGAGTGAGACAGAGTGAAGAGCATGATGCCCAGAAGAGGGGAGTAGCCCTGAATGGCTACCACGATTTGCAGGACAAGTATGCTAGCAATATTGGGAAGGTAGCATGCACAACTGGTCACAAACAGAAGGAAGAAGGTTGCATGTGCAGGGCTGCTGGAGAGGCTGTTGGCTGGGACTGAAGAGGAAGAGGCTATTTTCTTGCTCTTGATGTACATGGCCAAGTATAAAATGGTGGGCAGAATGTAGAACGGAGCATGGATGAGTACGAAATCGGTATAGCCAAAGATGGCACAGCTTGGAGAACAGCGAGCGACGTACGTGCAGAAGATGTTAGCACTGGCTAAAGTGTAGCAGTCTAATATACCAGGCAGTCCCACTATGCGGAATAGGATCGTTCCCACCCAAGCTACTCCAACAAGAAGAAGGACAGCTTTGACGTGATATTTGGGGTATTTGAACGGGAAAAAAACCAGCAGGAACCGGTCCAGAGCCAAAGCTACCATGAGAGACCTCCTGGCACTTCTCAACGTGTGCTCCACAAATCCCAGAATGGAACAGCTGTAAGCTCCAAAGACCCAGTCACCAGCAGCTATATTGACCAGACCAGGAAAGAGGACAACTGCTATTGTTAACAGACTTATGGCTACAATTTGCAGAGATATGGCAACGTCGATAGTCCATAACTTCTTACTCTTTACGACAGCCCAAACTATGACACAGTTGAAAACTCCTCCCAAGGACAGAAGGATAAGGAAGTATAAAAACTGGAAAGATCTTACCACAGCTTGTCCGGGAGGATCCAGTGGCAGTGTGAAGTGCCTCTTTATGAACCTGGCAGAACACAGGGAGAGAGCTTGGCTTGTGTTGTCACCCACAGATCCAGTGAAGTTATAACCGCTGCCTTCATTGAGTAGTACAGCATCCATTGTAGCACAGAGCAGTAGAAGTGGAGCTGTGAGGGTTAGATGTGATGAGACCAACTCACAGTGTAGTCAGGACCTGCAGTCTGACTGTAATGTGGATGATAGGTGTGGAATCTCCGGTCCAAGTTATAGTGCCTCGTTCCCATCCAGTTCAAATTCTCTCGTCCGGTTTAATGCCATTCCAGATTCTGCCAACCCAAGGAATGAGGTTGAACAATGTATAGGTCACGAGACGGAGTTGCTGGGGGCTAGTGAAGTAGCAAGTGAGACTTGCTTTATGTATTGTGTGGAATTGTTCACATTGTTTATGCTAGTGAAATTATTTATTAATGCTACTAAGTTAATATACTGACGTGATCAACTCATAGACTTTTACTCCTCAAGACCAATGAACAAATAGTAGTTGATATGCTTGAAATAGGTAAAGTATCATTGCATAGAAAGTGTTCTGACTACCAGTACTTGTGTATGTACATGTGTTTGTGTCATGCGTGCATGTACATGTGTTTGTGTCATGCATGTATGTACATGTGTTTGTGTCATGCATGTATGTACATGTGTTTGTGTCATGCGTGTATGTACATGTGTTTTTGTCATGCGTGTATGTACATGTGTTTGTGTCATGCATGTATGTACATGTGTTTGTGTCATGCATGTATGTACATGTGTTTGTGTCATGCATGTATGTACATGTGTTTGTGTCATGCATGTATGTACATGTGTTTGTGTCATGCATGTATGTACATGTGTTTGTGTCATGTGTGTATGTACATGTGTTTGTGTCATGCGTGTATGTACATGTGTTTGTCACATGTGTATGAGTTATATGGTATGTGTTTTATGTTGTAGATTCGTGCTACTCCAGAGGCATGGGCTGAAATTTCAGAGTTTCATAAATATCTCACTGCAAACAAGGTGAGAAAGTGGGTGTGGTCATTGGTTGTGTAAGGGATGAAGGAACTAGTACAGTAGGGATGTGTAGGCAGGGCTAGGAGGTGCAGTAGGGATGTGTAGGCAGGGCTAGGAGGTACAATAGGGATGTGTAGGCAGGGCTAGGTGTGTAGGCAGGGCTAGGAGGTACAGTAGGGATGTGTAGGCGGGGCTAGGAGGTACAGTAGGGATGTGTAGGCGGGGCTAGGAGGTACAGTAGGGACGTGTAGGCGGGGCTAGGAGGTACAGTAGGGACGTGTAGGCAGGGCTAGGAGGTACAGTAGGGATGTGTAGGCAGGGCTAGGAGGTACAGTAGGGATGTGTAGGCGGGGCTAGGAGGTGCAGTAGGGATGTGTAGGCAGGGCTAGGAGGTGCAGTAGGGATGTGTAGGCAGGGCTAGGAGGTGCAGTAGGGATGTGTAGGCAGGGCTAGGAGGTAGAGTAGGGATGTGTAGGCAGGGCTAGGAGGTACAGTAGGGATGTGTAGGCGGGGCTAGGAGGTGCAGTAGGGATGTGTAGGCAGGGCTAGGAGGTGCAGTAGGGATGTGTAGGCAGGGCTAGGAGGTACAGTAGGGATGTGTAGGCAGGGCTAGGAGGTGCAGTAGGGATGTGTAGGCAGGGCTAGGAGGTACAGTAGGGATGTGTAGGCAGGGCTAGGAGGTGCAGTAGGGATGTGTAGGCAGGGCTAGGAGGTGCAGTAGGGATGTGTAGGCGGGGCTAGGAGGTACAGTAGGGATGTGTAGGCAGGGCTAGGAGGTACAGTAGGGATGTGTAGGCAGGGCTAGGAGGTACAGTAGGGATGTGTAGGCAGGGCTAGGGGTGTCAGTCGGGATGTGTAATGCAGGGCTAGGAGGTACAGTAGTGATTGTAGGCAGGGCTAGGAGGTGCAGTATGGATGTGTGGCAAGGGCTAGGAGGTGCAGTAGGGATGTTTAGGGCAGGTGGAGGAGGTACAGTAAGGGATTTGTAGGCAGGGCTAAAGAGGAGGTGCAGTAGGATTGTAGTGCAGGGCTGAGGTACAGTCGGGATGAGGCCAGGTCTAGGAGGTGCCATTTAGTGATGTGTAAGGCATGCTAGGAGGTTCAGTAGGATGTTTAGGCAGGCTAGGAGGTACAGTAGGGATGTGTAGGCAGGGCTAGGAGGTGCAGTAGGGATGTGTAGGCAGGGCTAGGAGGTACAGTAGGGATGTGTAGGCAGGGCTAGGAGGTGCAGTAGGGATGTGTAGGCAGGGCTAGGAGGTGCAGTAGGGATGTGTAGGCAGGGCTAGGAGGTACAGTAGGGATGTGTAGGCAGGGCTAGGAGGTACAGTAGGGATGTGTAGGCAGGGCTAGGAGGTACAGTAGGGATGTGTAGGCAGGGCTAGTAGGTGCAGTAGGGATGTGTAGGCAGGGCTAGGAGGTACAGTAGGGATGTGTAGGCAGGGCTAGGAGGTACAGTAGGGATGTGTAGGCAGGGCTAGGAGGTACAGTAGGGATGTGTAGGCAGGGCTAGGAGGTACAGTAGGGATGTGTAGGCAGGGCTAGGAGGTGCAGTAGGGATGTGTAGGCAGGGCTAGGAGGTGCAGTAGGGATGTGTAGGCAGGGCTAGGAGGTACAGTAGGGATGTGTAGGCGGGGCTAGGAGGTGCAGTAGGGATGTGTAGGCAGGGCTAGGAGGTACAGTAGGGATGTGTAGGCAGGGCTAGGAGGTTACATTAGGGATGTGTAGGCAGGGCTAGGATTGCAAGTATGGATGTGTTAGGCCGGGCTAGTAGGTCAGTAGGGATGGGTAAAGGGCGGGGCTAGGAGGTACAGTCGGGATTTGTATGCAGGGCTAGGAGGTGCAGTAGGATGTGTAAGGCGGGGCTAGGAGTCGTAGGGATGTGTAAGGCGGGGCTAGGAGGTTGCAGTAGGGCATGTGGTAGGCATGGCTAAGTAGTTGCAGTAGGGATTTTGGCATGGCTATGAGGGCATTAGAGGATGTGTAGGCAGGGCTAGGAGTACAGTAGGGTGTTTAGGCAGGGCTCGGAGGTCCAGTAGGATGTGTAGGCGGGGCTAGAGGTGCATTAGGGATGTGTAGGCAGTGCTAGAGGTGCAGAGGGATGTTAGGCAAGGGCTAGGAGGTGCGTAGGGGGGGATGTGTAGGCAGGCTAGGAGGTGCGTAAGGCATGTAGGCAGGGCAGGAGGTGCAGTAGTGAATGTGGTAGGCAGGGCATGAGGTGCAGTAGGGATGTGTAGGCAGGGCTAGGAGGTGCAGTAGGGATGTGTAAGCAGGGCTAGGAGGTACAGTAGGGATGTGTAGGCAGGGCTAGGAGGTACAGTAGGGATGTGTAGGCAGGGCTAGGAGGTGCAGTAGGGATGTGTAGGCAGGGCTAGGAGGTGCAGTAGGGATGTGTAGGCAGGGCTAGGAGGTGCAGTAGGGATGTGTAGGCAGGGCTAGGAGGTGCAGTAGGGATGTGTAGGCAGGGCTAGGAGGTGCAGTAGGGATGTGTAGGCAGGGCTAGGAGGTAGAGTAGGGATGTGTAGGCAGGGCTAGGAGGTACAGTAGGGATGTGTAGGCGGGGCTAGGAGGTGCAGTAGGGATGTGTAGGCAGGGCTAGGAGGTGCAGTAGGGATGTGGTAAGGCAGGCTAGGAGGTACAGTAGGGCATGTGTGGCAAGGGCTAGGAATGTGCAGTATGGATGTGTAGGCAGGCTAGGAGGTTCAGTAGGATGTGTAGAGCATGGCTAGGAGGTGCAGGTAGGGATGTGTAGGCGGGCTAGGAAGGTGCAGTAGGGATGTGTAAGGCGGGCTAAGGGGTAATAGGATGTGTAGCAGGGGCTAGGAAGGTTCAAAGTAAGGATGTGTAGTGGGCAGGGCTAGGAGGGGGGGGGGGGTTGTGCAGTAGGGATGTGTAGCAGGGCTCGGAGGTGCCGTAGGATGTGTTGAGCCGGGCTAGGAGGGTGCAGTAGGTATGTGTATCCGGGCTAGGAGGTACAGTAGGGATGTTAGGCAGGGCTAGGAGGTACAGTACGGGATGTGTAGGCAGCTAGGAGGTCCAGTAAAAGGATGTGTAGGCAGGGCGAGGAGGTCGTAGGGATGTGTAGGCTGGCTAGGAAGGTGCAGTAGGGATTTGTAGGCAGGTCTAGGATGTAACAGTAGGGATGTGTAGGCGGGGGCTTTAGGGTACAGTAGGATTGTGTAGGCAGGGCTAGGAGGTACAGTCGGGATGTGTAGAGGGCTAGGAGTGCAGTAGGATGTGTTAGGCAGGCTAGGAGGTGTTCCGTAGGGATGTTAAAGGCAGGGCTAGGAGGTTCACTTGGGAATGTGTAGGCAGGGCTATGAGGTGCATTAGGGATGTGTAGGCAGGCTAGGAGGTGTCAGTAGGGATGGTAAGCCGGGCTAGGAGTGCAGTCGGGATGTGTAGGCAGGGCTAAGGAGGTAAGTAGGGTGTGTAGCAGGGCTAGGAGGTACAGTACGGATGTGTAGGCAGGGCTAGAGGTACAGTAGGGATTGTATGTCGGGTCTAGGAGGTGCGTAGGGATGTGTATGCAGGGCAGGAAGGTACATTATGGGATGTTTAGGCAGGGCTAGGAGGTAACAGTAGTGATGTTAGGCATGGCTAGGAGGTACAGTAGGGATGTGTAGGCGGGGCTAGGAGGTACAGTAGGGATGTGTAGGCAGGGCTAGGAGGTACAGTAGGGATGTGTAGGCAGGGCTAGGAGGTACAGTAGGGATGTGTAGGCAGGGCTAGGAGGTGCAGTAGGGATGTGTAGGCAGGGCTAGGAGGTACAGTAGGGATGTGTAGGCGGGCTAGGAGGTACAGTAGGGATGTGTAGGCAGGGCTAGGAGGTACAGTAGGGATGTGTAGGCAGGGCTAGGAGGTGCAGTAGGGATGTGTAGGCAGGGCTAGGAGGTGCAGTAGGGATGTGTAGGCAGGGCTAGGAGGTGCAGTAGGGATGTGTAGGCAGGGCTAGGAGGTAGAGTAGGGATGTGTAGGCAGGGCTAGGAGGTACAGTAGGGATGTGTAGGCGGGGCTAGGAGGTGCAGTAGGGATGTGTAGGCAGGGCTAGGAGGTGCAGTAGGGATGTGTAGGCAGGGCTAGGAGGTACAGTAGGGATGTGTAGGCGGGGCTAGGAGGTGCAGTAGGGATGTGTAGGCAGGGCTAGGAGGTACAGTAGGGATGTGTAGGCAGGGCTAGGAGGTGCAGTAGGGATGTGTAGGCAGGGCTAGGAGGTGCAGTAGGGATGTGTAGGCAGGGCTAGGAGGTACAGTAGGGATGTGTAGGCAGGGCTAGGAGGTACAGTAGGGATGTGTAGGCAGGGCTAGGAGGTACAGTAGGGATGTGTAGGCAGGGCTAGGAGGTGCAGTAGGGATGTGTAGGCAGGGCTAGGAGGTAGGGATGTGTAGGCGGGGCTAGGAGGTGCAGTAGGGATGTGTAGGCAGGGCTAGGAGGTACAGTAGGGATGTGTAGGCAGGGCTAGGAGGTACAGTAGGGATGTGTAGGCGGGGCTAGGAGGTGCAGTAGGGATGTGTAGGCAGGGCTAGGAGGTACAGTAGGGATGTGTAGGCAGGGCTAGGAGGTGCAGTAGGGATGTGTAGGCAGGGCTAGGAGGTACAGTAGGGATGTGTAGGCAGGGCTAGGAGGTACAGTAGGGATGTGTAGGCAGGGCTAGGAGGTACAGTAGGGATGTGTAGGCAGGGCTAGGAGGTACAGTAGGGATGTGTAGGCAGGGCTAGGAGGTACAGTAGGGATGTGTAGGCGGGGCTAGGAGGTACAGTATCCGTTGTAAGAAAGTTCTGGATTCTGTTTGTCCCTTTAATGGTGGGAACAATGGTTAAAAAAAATGGAGTAGAACAGTATGGCTGTTGAAAATATAGTGGTTCCAGTCGGCCACAGTGCCGTTTTATTTTTCAATGTATGCCTTGCATCTAGAAAATAAAAAAAAATCATTTATTGAATATAATATTATGTATCCATAGCTCCAAAGATGTTGCTTTTACTTTAAATTAACCCCTTCACCGCTGTAGCAGGTTATATCCAGCACGGGGTCATGACCTCAAAAATTATGAATTTCTCGATCGACAGAGAAGCTATTAAAACGATGTACAGTATGTACAGTATGTACAGTATGTACAGTATGTACAGTATGTTGTTTAGCTCAATAGTTGCTATCAATTCCAAGCTTCTCACGCCGCTAGATTGTTGGTTGCTAAAGAAACTTGTGCAGTAAAAAAGCAGCGTCCTCATGTGAATATGGCGACCAGAAGATTTGCTGCTAACTAGGTTATCGACACTATTTTTTACAGTGATTTCGGGATTTCTGACGGTGATACCAGCGCACACGAGTGTGGAGAGGAAGTATACGCCTACAGTGGAGAGACGACAGTTGAGGGAAGAATCGAGGCGATTGTTGACCAAGGAGGCCAGTGAGACAAGCAACAGTGGTGAGGCTGGTGATCTAAGTCCAGAATATTTTGAAGAATGCCATGAAGTCACTGAAGAAGGCCCTGAATTGTTGGTAGGAGTGCCAGATTCTGATACTAGAGATGATAATGATTTAGTGAAGGAGTTCTGGATTTGAACATTCTTGTTGACTTTTAGTTATAATAAATGCATTGATTACCTGAATCATTATTGTAGTCATATTGGATGGCATTCATACTTTGTGGTTTACAAAATAAGTAATATGTGTTGATAATGAATTTAGTTTGACTGAACACAATTTGGTGGATAAATATAAGCCAAACACAAACCTTATAACGATATTCATAGCATTGTGGTTGTTTCCATGGCAACAAAAACTAACTTTTTTTTTTTTTAGTTATCTATACTCTACACTGTAATTACAGGATGCTGGGTACATTTGTGCTTAGTTTATCCAGTATAGCCCTCTATATTACTCATGGTTGGTCATGTTTGTCTGAGCTCTGATAATTCAGCGGTGAAAGGGTTAATCGAAGCTTTTAAAATTAAAATGAGTCCCCTTTTCCTTTGTCTATCTCTCCTGCTTCTAAATTTCTGTCCTACTTTGAGAAACTTTTGTCTTCTATTTCATACTTTCGCCTTCCTTTAGGAAACTAACCCCCGCTTTTAGTCGTCGATTCCACCTGCTTTATAGTTACAATTAATCGCTCGCCTTTTGGCCTTTTCTTACCTTCTCTTTCGTACTTGCGCCTTCCTTTTTGAAACCTACGCCGCCTTCCATTGTCTATTGCACCCGCTTTTAAGATATTAACCAGCACTTTCTACTGAATGACGACACTTTACCTACCGTGAGATGCCGATGCTTTACCAAACCGTACAAAGCTCATGAATTATTCATGAATACGCACCCCGTCGGTCACCGTCGTCGTCGTTACTGACACACAAGCATAATTATTATATATATTGATGCTAGTTAGATTTCCGTATGTACAGTACAATCCCGTCGTGTTTAATAAGTAGCATTGTGCTACTCCCCTTTTGCAGCTTTGATCAACAGGTGATAGTGGTGAACACAACAGAACAATAAACAGGTGATCCGTTCACACAAAGATAAATGCACAAGGCAAGAGAGAGCAAAAAAATGCCCACAGTGGGCATTAAACAGAATAGTGATACACCGATTAAAGAGGGAGGGGATATGCACACAGGAAATGAATAATAAATGAGTTAAGGCCTCAGAGCTGGCCTGGGGGCCTGGACATGTTTTGTTGTATATTTACTGGTTGGTATTTGTTTACAGATGCAAGATGTTGACTTCATGTTGCACCAGCTGATAGCTGACTCAGCATTTTTCATCTGCTATTCTCAAGTGCCAGTGAGTAATATTGTAACTTCATCTGTGATAACCCCGTACCCTGTCAACTACTCTTTTATTTATGATCCTGTACCTATATCGATCCAACTAGCTTATGCCCTGCAGGACCGTGGAACAGAGCTGTCTGTGTGGTTCAGCTCCCAAATTAGGAGGATGCTACCCCCAGGCCCCGTGTAAACTACTGGTAGTAAAAAAAAAAATTTTTTTAAATTAAATGCTGCATTAAGGGTGAGTCTTCCAAAACTGGTTGCAAATGTGCAAGTCACCAATAATTTCAGCGTAAATAGTTTGAATTTATTGACATACACATTAACACACACACACACACACACACACACATACTTTTATGCAGTGTTTGAGATCTGTTTAGAGACTAGAATGCATGTATTAATTATCTGTTCTATATTGTGTACTCAACCACTGATGTTCAGCACAACTGCTACATGTCTCATTAGAAATAGCAATGGTAGCAACACTGCACTTGTGGACACGCCACACTGCTGAGTGAGCATCACTTTCTTGTAGCATGAGATATGTTGTATACATTCTGCTGTGGAAAATCCTGAGAACTAGTGGGATAATTTGGTATGTCATGATCTTGTTAAGCTAATCTGAGATGCTCATAAGATATCATGACTTGTCACACTTTTATAAAGTTATTCAACCTTTTTAGTTTATCTTAGTTAACTGCACTTCTCTGATGGTTGTAAAATTCTGTGCTGCATGTGGTGCTGTAGAACTGTGTTCCTAACTCAGTCATTCTATCTCGAGTGCCTAAGAAGGATCTTCTGGGGAAATGGCTTCCATCATCTCTGCCGTCATCAGGAAGCTCATCTCTGTCCACTCCAGTCATCACATCTCTACAACCACGCCTACTGGAGTATGCTCAGAGCAAGCAGAAGCTGTCTAGCATCTTGCCGTCTCACTTGCTTCACGACTCCACTCTCACTGAAGACTTGCAGAAGATTCTCAACTCATAGTGGTTTGGACAGAGTGGTAGAGTAAGGAAATATTTCCTTTGCTCGAGTACTTTCTGTGCAAGTAGCTATGGAGCCTGTCACTTGATTTGATTTGACTTTTTTGAAACACGGATCATTTTGAAATCATTCAGGACTAGACTAGACTTAATTATTGTTTTTCTTGTCAGAACTGCACAGCTGAGATCAGCCATGGCTGCTATTTTTATTTATTTACCTAAACGCTCATCAGAAGTCTGCAGTTTCTGTACATGAAGCTTTACCTATGGCGGTTGTAGCTTGTATTTGATCAAGAATATTTGCTGCTAATTTCAGTTGTGCTAATATACTGTATTCAGGAATTTAGCTAAAGAGTGGTAGGGTGGGGCTCCCCAATCCTTTCTTCATTCATTTTTCTAAATCTCTTTTCAATATGAAAAGACAAAGTGGGGAAAGAGAGAGGAAAGCTATAAGTGTGAGAGTTAGTTATGTTGTAAGCTATAGAAAACCAGCAGAAAGATTTTGCACTTGACAAAACAACATATGCAGCTTTGCCCATGCTTGCCTCCCCATGAAGCTGTAGCTAGAACACAGAGAGCCGAGTAGAGGATCTTAAAGTGACTTCTTTGCTCTTCTTAAATGGGTTGAACTGCTGCTAGGAGTTCAAAATTCACTTTTGCAAAATGTTTCAATACTTGTGGTATAATTTTTTAAGATGGCGTATTGAAGTCATAATCACTTTATATTTATTATAGAATAAAAGGAAAGTAAATAACTGAAGAATTGGAACATATACCTTATGTATGCATGTGGAGGCAACTTCCCACTGGTATGTCAGTTGGTAAGTATCAGTATCTATTAATGTTGCAGCTTGATGCTAGTTTCCTAGTGCCAGTTAGTAGTAGTCAATACAAACTGACACATGACTAGGACAAACAAAAGTAACCAAATGGTCATGGTTCCATATTATAGAGTTTTGGAGGAAAACAACAAACAACAACAAAAAATACAACTTGCATGCACATGTGTATATACGTGGTTTCTCCCTCCTTGTGGTGATTACTTAATCTAAGATATAAACCCACCATTATTACCAGAACGTATAAGCTGAACATACCACTACTTCTTGCATAGCTATTAGTCATTGTAACCATTAAAACAATTTAGTGCATCTCTGTGGATGGATAAACATCTCATTATGTAATGGAGCTGGTCTGAAATGGGAGAGAGAGTAAATTTTTTGTAATGAAGTGACTGATGAGTTTGCTTAAAAAAAGTTGACATACAATATACATTTTTCTTTAAATGTGTTGTAATCTTTAATAAACTTCCTGAGAACGACAATGCAAGACAATTTATTGTGCTACTCTTTGAATATCTGGCTGATTATTGAGAAAACGCGAAGCTATCAGCTAAGCATTAGCTTGGGTAACATCCCCTCACCATATCCTAATCACGTGAACCAATATTTTCTTGCTGCTCATGCGTTTTGTATATGCTGGAAGTTAACGGAGTGCTTGGAAGTGGATATTTGTGTTTAAAATATATCCTGGTAAGTGTGTCTAGCCTGTGTTTCTTTTACTCTTTTTATGATCTACTGTTTTCATTGCTTGAGCTATCGAATATCAAAAAGAATTATAGTTTTGGTCTGAGAAATGATATAGTGTTGAAAGCTGCACCTTTGGTGCTTCATTATATAGAATCTATAGATGTAATAGCTAGTACATGAGATAATACTATAAAATGTGTATATATGTACATAGTTAATGATTATAACAAAAAAGTGTAATACTGTTACAGCTGAACTAATAATTGAACTACACAGTATTTATTGACTTTAAGATTCTAATCTATAATTGGAGAACCTCACAAACAAATGGGAATCCTCATGGCAGGCTGGTGAGGTGGACTTGATGGTAATGGTGATGAGAGGGTTTGTAATAGCACTGAAGTCCTCATTCTGGTAACATATGAGGTGATGAAAAGCTTCACCCTGGCCTTGATGTTCACAAATAGTAAAAGTTTTCCTATATACTTCATGGTGGGCAGGCTTGGTAATGATGTTTGTAAAGGTGGTTTTAACTTTGCTAGCAGTTTTCTTAACTGCAGTAGGAATTGTATTAGTGATGAAATTTTTAGCCTTTTTAATCGAACTTTGGTTTGCTACATATAATTGGGGAAAAATGGTATTAGTGATGCATACTATTAAAAAGTACTTACCAGTGGACGGCTCTTTTTTCTGTTCTTCTTTCATGTCACTGTTAGGTGGTTGCCTCACTTTTTTGCTGAGCTTTTCACTACGCTCTTCATTGAGCTCTTCACTAGGTTCTTCTTGAAATTCTTCCCCAAGCTCTGCACCAGAGTCTTTCTCAACTTTGCCAGCTTCTTTACTGGCTTTGAGTTCTTCATGAAGCTCTTTCCCAGAGCTTTTATTTGGCACTTTCTTGGAATGAAGTGCTTCTATTTTAATTGCAATCTCAAATTGTTGTGGCTCTTTTTTCTTTTGATCTGTTGCACTGGAGCACCCGCAATACATTTTTAATGATTTAGACATAACAAAATTTCTAGATACTTACATTTTGTAGAAAAGGAGGCAAAGTTCAGTCACACTAAACTTGACTTTTGGTTTGTTGTGTAATGCTTCAAAAGGATCTAATCTTTGCCAAGTGAGTGTCCTTTTCTTTATTTTTCTTCTCTTCATATCTAGAATGTCTTGGGCATAGAAGTGACCTGTAAAAGAAAGAATGTTTTAAGTTTATTCTAATACACAGCTTCGCTTTACCTTCTCCAAATAAAGATGGTTTCGACTCCCAAAAGGTATTGCAGGTATTTGGAGGAACATGAATGGTTGGAAAAGGCTTGCCACTGGGATATAACATATGTTGTGGATTGAATAAAGCAAGAGGCCGGTAGATGCCAATATGTTTAAACCACACACACTCAAACAAGATAGCAGATGTAAATATTATAACTTCGCATCCTTCGATTAAGGGATTCTTGAGGCTTTGAAATATTGCAGGGAACAGTGACAGCTCCCCAGTCCCCAACTTCTCTTTGGCTACTACATAAACTTTGAACAGGCAATGTTCATTGCTTAAAAGCTCCAATTGCTGCCCCTTGAAGGAGACGTTAGCATCACATGTTGTTGTTTCTGATATAGAAACACATTCACTAGTATTGATAAAGTAAAAACCACACTGATATTTTTCAGCTCTTTCTACTGGTAGCCATTGTGTATCCAGTGAATTAACAGAGTAATTGATATTGCTGCTAATGGAGCCCTTCAACTGAGGGGAATTTAACACATGTGCGTCTTCTTGCGGAACTCCAATATAAGTGACTAAGGAGCCTTCAAAGATTGTGGAGCAGTAGATCCATGCATGCACAGAGTTTCCTGACTTTATTAAGTGCCATAATTTCTTAACATGAAAACACATCTTTACTTCCTTATTGGCTTTAGAGTCGATTAAATCGGCTGCAAGGTAGGTAATTTTTCCACTTGGGGTTTTCAGATACAGTTTAACTGTATGCCTGGTGTTAATTGCTGGTACATATCTGACAAGAATGGAGTCTGTATTATCTAAGTATTCAATGCTGGAATGAATGAAATGAAATTTTCCATCTGCTACTGAAGGCTTGAGACATCGAATAAGATCTTGTCCAAATCCTACGGAATAAATCTGGAACTTATAGCTGTCGCTGCTTTTTGCTGTAGATGAAACTACTTTCAGGTCACTGTTACTTAAATTTATCTTGCCATGAGAACCATTCATTGATTCAATCACTTGCGAGAAAGCAACATTATTTTTCTCATCTACCAGTTCTAGTCTGTATTGCACAGCGTGGGCACAGTATTCCCATGCCACATTCAATCCTGGAACTTCACCTGCAGCAGTGGTAGAAAAATGAATTGGAGAAGGTAGCAAGATAAAGTCGCAAAGAATTTTAGGAATACTGGGAAGCTTTGTGTTCCCTTTAGTAACTATTTGACACTGGAAGAGAATTCCTGCTTGGTTTTCATGCTGGCTTTGAGCGAGAATGTCTTGTAAATGAAATTCATGAGTTACATTTAGTGAATCAGGTTCTACTTGAATAGGTGTAGTTATAAGGAACGATTCTTCAATGGTATCGACATTTTCAACATTCACACTGATATCACTATCTTTAAAGTCTTGCAATCTCTTTAAAGGAGTTCCTTTGACACAAAGGGAATAGAAACAATTTGGAAGCTCGTCAGAAGCGTCTTTGGATGAATTTAAACTAATGTCATCACTATTATGTGATATTATCTCACTCTTTTCATGTGTTAAAGAATCCTCTTCCATGGAATCAGCACTGTCTTCCTCATCTTCACTGTCTTCCTCATCTTCACTGTCTTCCTCATCTTCACTGTCTTCCTCATCTTCACTGTCTTCCTCATCTTCACTAATGATGTTGGGTTTGGTTAATTCTTGAGGATGTTTCCATTCTAGTGTTATTGTGTCTGAGTTAGATGAATCCAGATCTGGCAGAGCTACTTGCATATGCCCAGGGGGATGATATCGACTAATTCTTGCCTCAGATCTAGTAAACTTTGAGCAGGGTTTGGAATCTAAACTGGTAGCAAGAACAGAAACTGAGTAAGGACCTGATGAGTATGGTGGAATGTCAGAATAAGCCACGTCCATTGTGTAATTCACGTGTTCTTGTGAAGGTAGCCATAATTGCTTGATGACAATTGTCAAATCATTCTCATCTATGAGCTGAACCAAATAGTGCTTAGCGTCGTCATGCTGTGGTGAAATCTCGCCAGACACCAGCAAAGACTCCTCAGTGAGATGATAGTGGGCATTAAATGAAACTGTTGACAATGATGAGTCAGAACTAACCAAATGTTGAACTGACATTTTCTGCCCTTTTATGGTAATATCATTTATTCTACCATTTTTGATGATTTCATCTCTAGCACCTGACATCCAACTAGTATCTTTATCTTTGAATCTTTGCGGATCAATCATGTATTCATCAGTAGCTATTTTGTCAGGAGGCAGCGTTCTCACTTCCAGTGACACACTTGGTTGGATAGTTACATGCAAGCCTAACATTTCCTTGATGTTTTCAAAATTATATCTAATTGGGCAAGTAATTCTTTTCTTGAACACTTTATTATTAGTTTTTCTGTCTTCATAATCTGTTTTATCATTGTCAGATGATTCCTCTTCATCTGATGTTTGTATGCCCATTACCATATGATCAGATTGATGTGGAAAGTTGCGAGGCTGCTTTGATGAGCATATCTCTACATTATTGCCTTTTTCCTCAGCACTAGATGCATTCATATTAATCATATCAGATGTATCTTCTTTAACATGATCTAAAGAATCTTCACATATTTCCTCATTTCTCTCCAATAGGTCATTATTTTTTACTTTTTGTGGTATGTCTATGAATACTTGGTTATATATTTCCACAACTGAAGACTGTTGAACTACAGCAACTACTTTGATATGATATTCAATATCTCCTTTGTCTTCATTGTAGTATTTTTTATCTTCAGGATTGTATGTATTCCACTCCAACAACAAACTATTGTTTCCTTGGTCTATTTGTATTAATAGGCTTTTTATTACAATAATTTTATCAGCCATTATATTGGAACTGCTAGAAAGCTTGTTAGCATTTTCTTTCAAATCATCTAAACTGTCTTCAATGCTCTCTTCCTCACCATCTATTTCAACCTTGTCTTGAGTGTTACTTTCTTGTGACTTGTCTTGTGCATGAATACATGTCTGGTAGTGTCTATGGATATCATTAGCCATGGTACTGATGGCATTTACAGTAACAATAGGTCCAAATTGTTCAATGATGTACCTCTCATTGTACAGCTCACGACCACCTTTTCCATATTTAATGTAGCCGAGAATCATTCCATTTTCCTCATCTAAAATAAATGCAGAACGGCCGAACCAGCTAAAAAATCTCTTAATGCCCCTACCTATTTTCTTAATTCCCTTTACTACCTCTTCGGCTACATGGACTACTGCAGTTGCTACACTCTTTACTGCAGTACAAATCTTTTCAGCAATACTTTTAATGAGATAACTTGGGTTGACTAACTTGAGTAAAGAATGGCAGATTGGCCCTGCACTCTCCCATAAACATTTTAAAATATACTTTGGAAGCGTTGACAATGAAAAGTCACCCATTTTGGGAAGAAGAATGGGAATCTCTGGATCCATAGGAAACAGGGGAAGATCAAATCCAATGATTTGAATTACAAACTCCCCATATAGAATTAATTTTAAAAGATACTTTTTAGGATTTGGATTTTTTCCAGTTTTAAGTCTTAATTTTATTTCATAGCTAAATCCTCCTTGTAATAAACTACACAGTATTTTTGCAAACTTTGATATTGCTTCTAATAGTGAAAATCCTGGAACATCACCAAATAGTGAAAACTCCATAATTTCAAACCCATTGTCTTTACTCCACCTCACTGTCATAGAGGGTTCATTTATCCATAAAATTTTTCCGGGGTATCTAATGGTACCTTCCAAAGAATTATCATTTACCATATATTTTAATTCTCCCTCCAAACATGGACTTTCCAAAATTTCCACTCCTACTGTCAGTGACAAAGTTTTCTCAGCACTTTTGTATTTGAGCATTGGCCCTTCACTTGTGTGGCCACTCTCTCCTGTTATTTTTGCAAAGACAAAGTCAATGGGATATAGTGACCTTCCAGAAAATGTAATGTCAGATTTATCTGCAGAAATATCTGCAATGATTCTGAAGTCAGAATTACATAGTGTGATTTCAGCCTCTAGATGAAATCCATCATTATATTCTTTGTTAAATGTGACATTAGATATTGCGTAATAGAAGATTCCTTTATTGATAGTTAAATCCAAGCATATTGGCCATTCAATATCAAAAAAATAGAAAAAGGCTGTGAGCTTCAAGGCATGGTTCAGTTTTATTTGAAATACTTTGAAAGTAGTACCTTTCAAAAAGAATGTACAATTGAGTGAAATATAGTCCATCATCAAGTTCCCAGAAATGAAAACATCTGGACAATCTCTGTCATAAGACTTTTCAAGTTTAAGCTGTAAATCCCTCACTGTAATACGAAAACCTAATGGTTGACTTACTATGTCTGTGCAGAACTTTGTTGTAAACTTTGCAGATTCTGGGCCAACCATTAGTTCTCCATTAAATTTCAGAAAAGGGTTCATGTCATTCAAAGTCAGGTTTAGAGCTACAGTACCTGAAAGTTCCAGTTCTGGAGGTTTTGTGGCTTTATATATTAAATGAATGTTGGAAAACTGTAACATTCCAAACAGCACAAGTTTGGATATCCATGCATGAACCTCAACATTAGTAAGAGTTCTATCTTTGCCTACATGAACCATTACTGACAGGTCTGGACTAAGAGAGGTGTCATCCCCTAGCTTCAATATGTCGCTTATGCCATCAGACTTGGCTATATCCACTTCTGCGTAAACAGTAGTCCCTTCTTGAATCTGCAATGTGGATGACAGTTTGTTGCTACATAAAACTTTAGCTTCATAAAATGGTCTTTTAGAAAGACTCTTGACTTTGGACTCAGAAAAAGAGTGGCTAAACTGATCAGTAAGTTTGCTCAAGCAAGATATGTTAGTTGAAGATATCAGAATATTGAGGGTTTTCAGTACTAGCAAATTGTCCATAAAAGCCAATGCTTCAGATAAATGCTCAAACTTCAGATTTTCTTCTGCAGATAAACTGATGACATAATCCATTTTGTTTGCTGACACCAAGCGACCAATTAGAATAGAGCCAATGCCCCACCCTCTCACTTGACTGCTCAGAAAAAGCTGCTTTGTTGTCGCGTTTAATGAAACCTTTGCAGATGTCAATGATATACCGTGCACATTTGGGGGAGCCAATTGAGATAGAGTTGATTGTTGAGGATTGTATTGATCACCTGATACAATACTTTTGGAGTAAATCAGGTGGTCTGCAATCTGTCCATAATGAAGTAGCTGTGGGTGCTCTATCCCAGCTGAAATGATAGTGTCAATGTTCTTACCCAGTACGACTTCCATGTACACCTGCATACCAAACATTTCCATGTTGCCATAAAGAAAAGCCTTGTATGTGGTTTGTCTTCCCTTAGTTTCCCATTCCACAGCACCTCCAAGATCACTGACTGGGATCACAGGAGCTCCCTGCTGAGAACCAAGCCTGATCGTCCACTTATCAGCGACTACTGCAGCATTCACTCGAAATTTCTTGTAGTTTTCCTTCAGTTGTACAATGAACTCCTTCAAATTGACCTCCATTGAAGGAAGTCCTACATCAGTCGGAATAACTGGCAAATCTTGAGATGTGGGGGTACAGTCTAGCAGTATAGATTGGAATGAAGCTGTGGTGTTGTCAGAAATGGGACTTGCACTACTGCATGAAATAAACACTTCATCTGCAGTCAATCTGCCAATCAAGTCAAGTTTATGTTCAAGAAATGTCAATGAACAATTGGTAAAAGATAATTCTGGACATTTTCCAGCTTCCCAGTCAGTTCTGAGGGTTAAGTGATGTACTTTTAGTCTAGGATCACTAAACACTTGCCATTCTGTGATTAGTATGTTAATATCAAAAGCTGAGGGGTGGAAAGATGGCTTCGTTAAGAAAGTAATGCTACCAGAACAAAGTTCAATGTCAAATACTGGAGGTAGTCCCACCTCAAACTTTGGCAGGTCTGGAATGATAGCTTGGGCCAGATCAATGGCTGACCGAAGTTTTAAGAACCCTCCCTGTGGACCAGCTCCTATGCTTGCCGTAAAAGAACTGCTAGTATCGTTCTTGGATGAGAAGTCAAAGTCAAAAGTCATGTTCTCTTGCGAGTTTAGTTGATGTATAGTTAATAGAAGGTGTGAAAAAATGTCATCATCTTTATTCAGATACTCAAATTGAAAATGGTTGAGGACATATGTATTCTTACAGCATATCTTAAGAACATCTTCTACTTCCAATTTGAGATATTTCAAAGTAAATTTAGAGCTTTTGTGAGGCAAGAGGATGCTAATGTCTAACGAGGCAGTCATACCAGGTTGAGCCAAAATCCTCAAGTCTGACTGAAAAACATCCATAAATTCTTCATTTAAAATGTGTACCATGCTGTCATAAGAAGCATTGCTAGGTTTAAATGTTTGTAACGCATCAACTGCCGATACAAACTTGGAAAAAATAACACTGACTTTTCCAGACACAACATGATTATCAGAGTTGTATAAAAGCTGAGCATAAAATGCTTCACCTATGTAAGCTTCTAGAGAGAAGCCCCACTCGTAAGCATTATTGACCCACTTGGTAGACACCTTAAGTGTGACATTGTGGAGGGTTGCCACAGAAATATCCAGTTCATCTTTGTAAACAACAATGTCTGCTGATGTAATGGTAGGGATATTTTGATGTTGAAGAGAGCTAAACTCCATAGTAACTTGTCTAACAACAGTGTCTAAAGATTCTAACACTACAGGATTTAAGCTAGCACTTTGTAGCCATCCAAATTCTTCCATTAGTGACTTTAAGGTTAAATCACTACTGTAGCTCTTGAATTCTAACTTGCCTTTGTTGGTGGAAGTGGAAACACTGAAGGAAATGTTGTGTTTATACTTTCGTAGAAACACCAGTTGACCTCTGCATTCTATAGTGAAGCTATCTATGGATGAGAACAACAATATTGAACATTCTTCAACAGAAAGTTTTTTTGGTATAATTTCAAGCTGAGAGATATTAGCTTGAATTTGAAGCATTTGAATGTTCCCTCCTACTATTTTTAGTACAAGCCGAGTCAAAGTTAAATTATGCAATAGCTGGTTACCAAGGTGAGCAATATTTTGAATTTCATCCACTAATTTTCCCCCATGAGCACTTGCAAGAGCTGATATAACTGAATAAACTGGCATTCCCTTGAGCTGTTCAGTGCTCTCACAGATGCTTTGCTGTATAGATAGTTCACATTCATAGCAGTCATTAGTCACGACGGGGCACAGAGAGAAACCACAATCCAGCGAAACACTTTCAAGTTTAGTACCACTTGAAACTTCCAGCTGTGCTGAAAATGATGCCTCTATCCCTAGCTTAGGAGTTGCTAAAGGATGATGTACAGAGAGTTTAGTTTTAACATTTTGTATATGCTTGAGGTTTGTTGGCAGCACTGACTGAAAGTTATTGTCTAAATCAACACAGAAAAACAACGAATCTAAAACAGATTCTTCAGAGTTTTGAGTAAGCTGAGTTAAAACAAATCCTCCTTGGTAAGATATACAGTCAGAAAGATGATGCCCATAAGCTGGCTTGCTCAGTGATGATGGTTGATCTACGATGGCAAATAAATTAAAAATCTCTTGCGCAGTCATTCTTTCAAAATAAAATTTCATGCGCTTTTGTTGATCTTGTGTGCTTGAGCAAGTGAAGGTCACTGGAATAGATTTATTAATTAGGCCAGTACCTTGAATCTGAGTGGTTTTATCAATGGTTTGCATGGGGTTAATGTGCAAGTCTAGACTTTTAATTGTAATAGACAAGACATCATTTTTGTTACCCTTGAGTGGGTTTATTTCAAACGGGTTAGTTACATATATATGCCCTTCTTGAAACTTATTGGATGAGTCGAACAAGACGGTTGTCAGGTAATGATTTATATTGCAGCTGATCATTGGATATGATAAGAAGACGGGTAAGGATTTAAAGGTAGGCAATAGCTTCTCATTCGATAGAAGTAAATGAAATACTTCACCCACAGTCAACTTTTTCTTTGCAGGAAGCCAAGCACCTTCTTTACAGCATTTATTGTAAATATAATCTGCTACAGTTACTCCACAGCTACCTTGTAACTTGAGATACTTGGCAATGTCAAGAGACGCCATTTTTGAATTTATACATAAATTGAAAATGATTTTCATGGACTCACTTTTGGGTCTCTTAACTGTAATGGTGACATTAGTTATCTTCTTTTCACCCACCACAAGAGGTTTATTTCTTTCAAAGTGCACACCAATTTCTGCTTCAATAGCGGATGATTTTGTTGGACTTAGTATAATCCAAGACGTTCCTTTAGCATAAAACTTCAGGAGGTCTGGGATTATTTCAGTATGAGGTATTGTTTTAGAACTAATATTTCTTAGTTGCTGGACTAACATTGGTCCAATGAGGCAATTCAGAACTTCATCAACTCTATAGTTTGTATAAGTAATTTTGTAGCCAATTTCTCTTAAGTAAGCTTCAAGGCGATACTTATCCTCTTCATTTGCCCTCTTTTTATGAGGTAGCATGAAACTGTATTCGAGATGGCCCAAAATTTCATTTGATGTTTTTGTATTCAACTTTTCCATGACATCCAAGTCATCTCTGACTAGACACAGCCGATAACTTAGACCCAAATTATTAACTTCATGCTCATGTGTGTTAACAGAGATGGAGTGTAGGTCAGAAGAATAGTTTTCTTTTTCTGCCCAGGGTTCAATAGAAAAACATGAAACTTCTTTTTCATTATAATTTTGAAAGCCTATCTGAACTAAAGGATCAAGTGTTGCATCAGAGAAAGCAAGTTTTCTCACATCTCTTTGTATGAGGTCATCCAATGCATATGGAGTGACACTGCTAATGATTATACTGCATTTAGTTTTTCTCCAATTACTCACAATAATAATACCATTCAGGACAGCATGCATCTTTTTGTCACAGAGATCTTCACCTGATATCACAAAAAGTTCAGACTTTATGTGTTTGTAGAAATAAGCCCAAGCTAAGCTATCTCGAAGTAGCTCCATTCTGCTCTGCTGCCTTGCTTCTTCTTCAGACACTTCAACTGCTATGTCTGAAAACACACCATTCACTTGATCTTTATACCATCTCAGCTGCTTGTGTTCAGTATGTAAAAACTGACTTGGTTTTGCTAGTGGATCTTGCAACATGATCTTTAATTCTTTTTCAGGATGGCATCTATTACGATAGTGAGACAAAAAGAAATCCCCTTTTTCTTTCAATTTTGGTTTTTTAATTTTCTCCATACTCATTGCAAGTCTTTCTGTCATATGATACAGAGCTAAGTGAAGGGCTGCATCCTTTATGGCTGACTTACTGCAGATGAGGTTTCTCAAGTCAGCTGGAAGAAGGGACAAGCACTCCTTGGTTTTTAAGTGTGGGACAAAAAACACACTCAAGCTAAGGTTGTCGTAGTTTTCCAATTTTGAGAAGCGGGCAATAGAGGTATCACCAGTGACTAGCACTGGTAAGTGGTTCACTGACTCAGACTTGACATTCAGAAGGACAGTACCATCACTATCGGTGATGGGTATATCACCTTCTGCACGTGCAACTTGTAACACATTCTTTTTAGGCAGTTCTTTCATAATCTTAGCACTGGTTTCACTCCTTGTGGTCACAGCTAAATGATCATGTGACAGACAGTACTGTACAAGGGAATGCTTTCTATTGAAATAATAAACAAGTTTTATTCCTTCAAGTATACCGCCTTCTTCACATGAAGCATTTGGGTGGTCAAGAGGTAAGCATTTTGATTGTCTCCATGTTCTGCTGGTTAGATTTACGGATGGGTTTATATTTGAAGAAACTAGAATGGTAGCTTCTTCAATGACATTTTCCTTCACTAAGTAATCCAGTGCAGAGGGTGAAGAATACACTACTGCTCTGAACGTAGCTTTGGGTTGCTTGAGTTTGAGTTTCTCCACTGCTAGTTTAACTGCCTTCGCATGTTTCTCATCTTTATATCCAGTATCATAGAGTAAGAAGTTGGAACCTGACAAAAGAATTGATGGAACAGTGAAACACAGTAAACCCATAGCCACTTACAGTCATTTATTCTAACAGGTTCCTTTTTGATAAACACGAGGCCTTTAATAGTAAGCATCTCCAGGGCTATAATTTAAGAAGGGGCTAAGATGAGAATGCACCTTCCACCCCCCCCCCCCCCCCCTGTCCCTTCCTCACTAGCAAAGCCTTCACTACCCTAGAAATCTTTAGTACAACATCATTTACTACTAGCTAACACCTTGCCACTCTGTGGCACTTGATGCACACATTTTTGCAAAATAAGAATGCAGTAGCATTTGTCTATGGTTTCCCTCTCCCGATTTATTTTAGGTTTTCTTATTCCTTTCAACTCATGGATTTTTCTCCTCCTTTGTCTACTTCTGCTCCTCAGTATCTCTGTCCTTTCTGTATTTTCTTTCACTTCTTCATTGCAGTAGTTACATCAGTCAGCTTTTTCTGATCTGCTTCTATTTTTCTTGAACCTTGTGTTCTCCTGCTACTCGACCTTTCTTCTAACCATGATTTGTGGTGGATATGTGGTTAATGGTTAGTTATATAGCGTTGGTGAACATGCTTTCCCAACTGAGTTCAGCAAATACAGACAACCTTAGAGGACATGGCAAGCTAGGGGAAAAAAAAGTGGATACAATGTTAATGAGTCACTCTAGGACTCCCCAAAGTGCTGGTTCTGGATGGTGCAATAGTGAATGCTTGATATACAGAGCTGACCGTCGAGTGTTTGAACCCGACACGGTACCTCACTTCTCTCTTTTTTCCCCTTGCTTTTCCCATTTAGTTAATGACAATCTTTACCAACTCTGCTCAGTTCATGAATTATTCATGAATATACATGTCTCTTCATTACTGATACACAAGCATATTTGGCGAGCGAGCGTAGCGAGCGAGACAGTATTAGGGGTTGATAATGCAAAATCGGGTATATGCTATTGGCGAGCGAGCGTAGCGAGCGAGACAGTATTAGGGGTGGATAATGCAAAATCGGGTATATGTTTTATGTATATATGTATGTGGGATGGTACGTATGCCCTTTAAACGCGCGCGCGGGAAACTTTTTTCTCCAAAAAACACGGCTTTTTAGGCTTGACCCCCAGTTTATTCTGAAACTACAGGATTAAGCAAGCCTTACTTTATACTTAAGCTTCAAAGTGTGAGAAAATTCCTGCGAAAATGCTTGCTTTTCAAGAAACAAAAAGTTGATTCGACCGGTTACTATGGCATTGAAGACCCTTTTCCAGACTTAATTTCAAAACTTCGCCGTTATATGGGGGGGATACGGAGTGCCGGTTGTTGGTTGTCAAGAGCTGTTGGTAGTCAGAATGCCGTAGTATTAATGCTAAGGAAGCTACTACTTCTCGAGGGAAGCTGAGATAAGTACGCAATTCCATATTTGTTAGCTAAATATGCAAAATTAACTCTGGCCTTTCTTTTTTGTAGCTAAGAGCTTGTCAACAGTGACTGGTAAATTCAAATAGTTAGATTGGCTCAAATTTGGTACTACTAAAGTTACCACTGCTCAAGAAAATGAGGTAAGAAAATAATGTGCTAAAATTGATTGTTTTTGTTTTTGTAGGTGAGAGCTTGTTGTCAAGAATTCAAGGTAATTAAGTAACTTCAATTTGATACTACAGAAGTTATCAATACTCAAGAATGATGTAAGTAGTAATTCCATATTTGTTGGCTAAAATTACACTGGTTTATTTTTTTATAGTAGCTGAGAGCTTGTTCAAGAGTTACTGGTGATTGAGATTATCAGAATGGTTGATGTTTGATACTAACAAAAGTTACCATTAATAAGGTGATTTTGTATTTGTTTGCTGAAATAAAAGGTCATAACTGCTATTATAGTGTTTGCATGAACTAAGCTAAAACATAGTAACAATACTTAGTTTTATGTTACCTAACATCAGGCTCGCTCGCCATTTGTGCTCAAGCACACCACTAGTATGTATGTATGTATGGATGGTACGTATGCCCATTAAACGCGCGCGCGGGAAACATTTTTTCTCCAAAAAAACCGGCTTTTTAGGCTTGACCCCAGTTTATTCTGAAACTACAGCATTAAGCAAGCCTTACTTTATACTTAAGCTCCTAAGTGTGAGAAAATTCCCGCGAAAACACTTCTTTTCAAGAAACAAAAAGTTGATTCGACTGGTTACTATGGCATTGAAAACCCTTTTCCAGACTTAATTTCAAAACTTCGCCGTTTTCGGGGGATACGGAGTGCCGATTGTTGGTTGTCAAGAGCCATTGGTGGTCAGAATGCCGTAGTATTAATGCTAATGAAGCTACTACTACTCGAGGGAAGCTGAGGTAAGTACGTAATTCCATATTTGTTAGCTAAATATGCAAAATAACTCTGGCCTTTCTTTTTTGTAGCTAAGAGCTTGTTGTCAACAGTGACTGGTAAATTCAAATAGTCAGAATGGCTCAAATTTGGTACTACAAAGTTACCACTGCTCAAGAAAATGAGGTAAGAAAGTAATTTTGTATTTGTGTGATAAAATTGATTGTCTTTTGTTTTTGTAGCTGAGAGCTTGTTGTCAAGTTCAGGGTAATTCAGAGAGTCAAAGTAACTTAAATTTAATACTACAGAAGTTATCAATAGGAAATTGAGGCAAGTAGTAATTCCATATTTGTTGGCTAATAATAACACTGGTTTATTTTTTAGTTACTGGTGATTGAGATTATCGAATGGTTGATGTTTGATACTACAAAAGTTACCATTAATCAGGTAAGAGAGTGATTTTGTATTTGTTTGCTGAAATCAAATGTCATAACTGCTATTATAGTGTTTGCATGAAGTAAGCTAAAACATAGTAACATTTTATGTTACCTAACTATCAGGCTCGCTCGCCATTTGTGCTCAAGCACACCACTAGTTTAGATATATGCATGGACGTACGTATGTCATTTTGTACTTTGACCCTCGCATTTTTGTGTTAGTTATGTGGTCGACCCCGTCCCAAATTGCACTAAACAGAATCCTCTGGTTTATCGATCAGTACCCGTATCACCCTAGAAATTGAATTGTTTACCGTTTTGAATTCTTTTGCGGGTGCAGTTCAAACTTGAACTTAAGGGACTTCCATTTCTATTCGAGTTAGTGGCGGTGGTAAGTCAATGCGCTCTTTGTCATGGTTATAAGCCGTGCGCAACAGTATTTACTTGAAAATACATTGTCCACTAGACTACTGCGAAGGTAAGTCTGTGTAGGTGCATGTCCAGTTGTGTCAAAGCATTGTGTGTTACAACCACTACTTAGCTAAAGAATATCACAAAGAAAACTTTTAAATAACGTGTATTGTTTTGTTGTTTGTTTTTTCCTTCAATTCAAGCAGTTGCAGAGAGTTGTTACTATGGCACTGAAATCCCTTTACCCTGTAGCCAGCTGCTGCCATATCCATAAGTGCTAATTGCCACTGAAGGTGTTGATTAATTCGGATAAGGTATAGCTAAACTTTCGTTCAAAGTTGTTTCTCTGCATGTAATCATGTGGACTGTCTCAATGCCACTGCAGTACCCCAATGACGTCCCCTAATGTGATGTGCTTGTTCCCTGTAACCTCCAGCCTGTGCCTATACCCACTTTGCTCCTCCCCCTCCTAATTAATACCTCATGTCCCGCTGCTGTTTGGCGGCAAATGGTATGGGCTACATCTCATAGGTATGGATGGATGGTGTGTATACCTCCTAAACATAATCTCACGTAGCCAGACACTTTACCAATCGCTACGTGGGAAAAGGGTCTGGTAGACTGACATAAAGTAGTTTGTTCAGTTCCCCTCGCTAATTGGGAAGACCACAAACAATAAGTGACGTTATATCCTGTGATGTAAGACTGCTCAAACTTTTGTGCAGGTTGTATATCTGTGCACAACTCTCCAACAGCGGTGTCAAAACTCTTCCTTTAGTAGTAATGCTAAGCAGTGACTTTGGACTAGCCTTACTGAGATATCTGCAATGGAAGTTTCACTTAGCAGTAAGATACAGTTTTTGCTTTGTGCACGGGCCATTGTATACGCCATGGTACCTTAGGTTTTTGTGATGCTTGAAGATGAATAATGTTAGCCATCAATATCAGTGTCATTAAATTTAACTAGCAGCATTTCCCAGTATAGTTTTGCATAGAGCTCTGCCTACTGATATGAACAATTCACGTGCCTTAACGAATTACACCCACACAAATGAACCACAGTTAACCATTTGCTGACTAAGCAAGAACATACTGCTTAATGTCAGTCTACCAGACCCTTTTCCCACGTAGTGACTGGTAAATAGTCTGGCTACGCGAGACTATCTTAAACGTGCGTGGGGGTACCTTTTTATCCTAAAATCACTGCTTTTTAGGCTTGACTCCAGTTAATAATACTACAGCATTAAGCAAGTGCTCAAAATTCTGAAACGATTCCAGCGAACACGCTTGTTATTCAAGTCCCCCCAAAATAGCTGCGACTGGTTTCTATGGCATTGACACCCTTTACCAAAGGTTAATTTTAAAACTCGCCGTTTTTTATTGGAGATGTTTAGTGCTGCTTGTACCATTCGAAAGCTCGTCTCTCTAAAGGGTCCAGAAAATTCCCTTTAAAACTTAGCTGGCAGAAAAGTGCAGTCATACCATGCATGGACTGCAATGCAGTGTATGTGGGTGAAACTGGCAGGAATCTAGAAAAAAGATTGAAAGAACATCAATATGCAGTGAAAAGAATGGATAACAAAAATGGCATCTCAGTGCATGCATGGAAGAAATCACACAGAGTACACTGGGATGAATCAAGAGTTCTGAAAATGATACCAAATTACTTCCATAGGAGGCTAACAGAAGCATTAATTATACAGAGCAGTAACACTACCTCTAATTTAGACAAAGGCCTCGAGCTCAACTCTACGTGGACTCCGTTCCTGCAAGAACTCTAGCGTCAATTGACCCACGGCTACGTGCACTTTTATAGTTGACAATTTTGTTTATTTTATATTATTTTAAATGGTCATACCCCTCACCCTCACAACTGAAGAAGGCTTACGAGCCGAAACGTTTTGTGAATATTATATAAATTTTAATGCTACTAGCTAAGCTAAAAATATTGAATTACTATATACACTTTACCACAGCTGCAGGGTAAGCTCTACACATACAAATGACACCAGACAACAATAAGTTTAACAGAGACATAGGTTTAGAGCTTCCTGGATGTTATCTGTCTATGCTGTATGCGAATCACCCTTCAGGATATAATAAACAGTACGCATACTTTCCAGTTATACTGTTTATTATTTCACCATGGAGAGTTCAGCCTCATTGACCCTTTAAGAGGACTTCGGCAAGAAGTCAAAACATCAGGTTAAGCTTTAATTAACAAAATATTGGCTGTAAGAAGAAAAAAAATTGCTATTAATACTAGTGATGTGCTTCAGCACAAATGGCGAGCGAGCCTAAAGACTATACTATTTTTATATGAATGATTTTGACTTCTAACACTGAAACTACTGAAAATAAGGTCCAGTTTTTTAATTTAGCATAGACACACCTTTTAGCCCAGAACAGCTGGCGTGGCTTACTACAAAATTCAGCAATCATTTTGCTGGGGGTCCTTCCCCTTGGGGCACTACTGACACCCTGGATAGCACTTCATCAGCTCCAGCAGCCATTTCTGGTGAGTGGAAGGTAGAATAAGGTAAAGGTGATCTTTGTAGCCAAATGGTCTTTGCAGCCAAATGATCAGGTCTGCAGATCTATAAAGGGTTTTTCCCTCATTAAGGTCTCAAGTTAGCTCAACTCCTCTTTCACTACCAGTTCTGGCACACTTGCTATTACTAACCCCTGTCACTATCTGACCACTAGGTTGAACTCAGCTGGATTGCCTCAGTTTAATGCCAGGGCCCCCTGCTGGCCCTAGTGCCTTATATACGATTCCTGGGTGTGCTAGCCCCCAACTTATCACAAACTAGTCCAGGGCATGCTAGCCCTTGGCCCATAGAAACATGAGTGGTTAGACAAGACATTCCTGGTACACCCTACACATGTTTTTCGGGGATGGGAGGTTAAACGTTTGGTTTATTACTGCATTTCTACCTGCATTGCAAATCCACCAGTCAGCGAACCACCTCTGCAAGCTATTGCCCACACAAGGCTGCCTACATTCACCCCCTCAGCAGGGGCAGTAAGTACAGGTCTGGAGTTGCTGGCAGCAGCAGCATCCAGCACAGTATCAGCTGGGGACGCCCCCACTATCCAGGTGAAGCCAGGAAACTACGTCCTCAACAAGCCTGGGCCATTCAATCCAGTAGCCACACTAGCACCCCGGGTGGCCAAAAATATCCTGGAGCTAGACTTTGTTGAAATGGCAGAGTCACCATTGATGCTGCACCAGAGCCATCACCAGACAGGACTTTCATGATGAATTGTCCCTTGGTGACAAATATCTCTCAGTGGGCAGAGAAGTTTGCCATGATGGCAGCCCTTTTGTCCCAGAGGTTTCCAACCAAGGCGCCGGAGCTTTTTGCCTATTTAACAACTATAGTTTAAGTGGAGAGGAATTATGAGGCTCGATGTTGGGCAGCCTGTACCGCCAGTATAGGCGGGGAGGCACTGGCCAGGAAAAGCCTGGACTGGTTAGTACCTGACCCAAGGCTGTACAACAAAGCATTTACCGGGAGGGCAAAGGCCTATACTGAGGTGTGCTGTGTGCCTCACGGACAACCACCAGGCACACACATGCCCTCAAGGGCCTAACCAGGCATGGCTTATATGACCAGCAAACCTGCCACCATGGATACAGCAACCTATATCGTTTTCCTGGTAGGCTCACGACAATGGTGCCGCTATGTCAAAGTGTGCAGATGCTTTAACGAAGGGCAGTGCAGGATCATGCCAGAATATGCACACCTGTTTAGGATGCGGCGGGGAGCACCCATCCATCCATTGCAGTTGGGCATGCCATTGGAAGCGTTCTCCAACTCACCCAACAGCCCCCAGGCGTGGGGTGGCCACGCCTGTAGTCAAGAACTACCGGGAGGAAAACTGTAAACTTTGAACTCACATTTATGTAAACGAAGATATGTATATATATTTTATATTTACATACATACATACACACACATATATATATTATATACATACATATATACATGTATTTGTATATGATAGATATATAGGTGGATACCATGGGGTGTCTAGGGTTGGATATGAGTGGTGAGGGCAGATAAGAATAAGATAAATAGTGGGAATGAGTAGTTAAGATTTCCACCCCCGAGTGTGATGATCTGGTGACCACCATAAAGGGCATGTAAATCATGGTCATGTATTTATCTGTGCATAGGCTGGGAAGAACAGTATCCCTCTACATAGCAGACCTCATGCTGCTCAAAATGGACATCTAGCCTACATATTGCCTCATCCCCATACACCCACAAGACCAGACTTTACAGGTGTGGAATGGGAGGGGAAGATCAGTTGATCCTATGCTTTAGTTTGGATTGAGATCGGCTCCCCAAATTTTAATGCAGTGGCAGACGCACTTAACTAGTGCCTGGAACATGCTTTCTCTTGGATGATTTCATCATAATGGCACCCCCACACTCTGAGGAATGCCAACTGGCCCTCAATACACTGGACTCAGTATGTGGGAAACTGGTGTTGCCCACGGTGCCCCACAAGAGGGACGGACCCACAACTTAAATTACTTTTTTAGGCATCCAGGTTGACACTGAAGCTGGTGAGCTCCGTCTTCCCGAGAAAAAGCTACTACGGTTGAAGACTCTTCTCCAGGAGTGGGAATCAAATAAAGTTTGCCGGTGCAAACAGCTGGAATCACTAATCGGACTATTTACCCATGCCTGCAAAATGGTGCAACCAGGGCTTTCCTTCTCCCACAGGCTACTTGATCTTCTCCACACCACATTTGTTAGCTCAATGTTCGACCCCGTCCCAAACTTCACTAAACAGAATCCTCTGGTTTATCGATCATTACCCATATCACCATAGAAATTGAATTGTTTACTGCTTTGAATTCTTTTGCAGGTGCAGTTAAAACTCAACAACTTACTAGAGTTCCATTTCTATTACAGTTAGTGGTGATGTTATACGCTATTTGTCATAGTTATAAGCCCTACGCAACAGTATTTACTTGAAAATTCATTGCCTACTAGACTAGCCACGAATGTAAGTCTTGCTAGTTATGTTAGTTGTGTTAAAGTATTGTGCATTACAACTACTACTAAGAATATCACAAAGAAAACATTTAATAATGTGACTTGTTTTTTTTGTTGTTGTTTTTTCCCCATTCAAATGGTTGTGGGGAGTGGTTACTATGGCATTTAATGTGTTCAGGTCCTGATAACCACCTGAACAACCGCCGCAGTTGGTATGAACTATGAACCCTGTAAGCCCTGTCACTAACCACCTTTATTATCATTTATTTCATCCCTTTATTATTATATTGCATAATTACATCCAGTATGTATATTTGTGCCTTTATTATTTACTTCCTTTTTCACCCCTTATACCTTGACCTGTAATCACCTTAATTTTAGTTCTGCTCTTGAATGATTAAATTGAAACACGGAAGTTTGAGAGAGTTTCTCTGGTAGTGAAATAGCCAGTAAATAACTGGCTAGGCTGAACTCTAGTCCTTCAAGATTGCTCACGGCTCTGGACTTACAACCCAGAACCTGTGCATGGTCCTTCGAGCCGGATACAGATAGGCAACATTGAAGGTGAGAGGGACTAGTGACCGGGCTTGCTTCTTCGGGCTGCTAGCTAACTGTAGGGACCGCTGGTTACCTGCCAGCACCTAGTTAGCTAGAGAATCGAATGACACTTTTATCAACATCGCCTCTTCAACAAGCGACCTAACGTCGAAACCGACATCATCATTGTCCCCATCAACCAATCAGGACAACAATCATCATTCTCTATTGGCTGTCCATAGATAATCATCACAGGTACAGCCATCATCTGTTTCAACAATGAGACTTTGTTGCAACCACTAGGGAAGGCTGAGCAAGCGCATCTGTTTGCCATAGTAATTTTCCAGCATCGGCAGTCAGAATCCTTACTAATGGAAAGGACGGCTCATTGCCTTGATACTCTGCTGGCTTAGACAGAGTCTACCAGCCATCCAGCTCTTTGGGCCGCCATCTTGGACCACTTGGAACCACCACAAGACAGACTTCCAAGAAAGTGCTCAATACCACAATTAACAACAATCATCAACTTGCCTGAAGGTTCATGAACACCTCCACCTCTGCCTGAGACGCTACCATCGCCTCTGTCAGACCATCTTCATTACTTATCTCAAAGCCCCAACAAACTGTGGGACTTGTCCTCTTCAAACTTCTTCCTCTAACAGTCTTGATTCCTTGCTTTCTTGCAAGCTGTAATGTTTATTGTTCTTTTGTTTCCTGTATCACCCAGACATTCAACCTCACCTTACCTTATTGCTCATGCGCATGATTCATTCATTATGTGTGTTGTCATTGGTGCACTTTTAATCGAATATAAGAATGTGAACATAACCTACAGTAAAAAGGGTATCCTTGGAGGGCCACGATACTACACAAGCGGCTCACAATTACTTGGACATGGCAGCTCTAGCCAAAGCCAAAGGCAAGAGAGCCGCCATTCAAGGGTAAGGCCATAAGGAACTCAGACATGTTTTTCTAGATAGACCTGGGAGAGCTTGGCCCTGAGGACCTGAAATTAACTATACATACTGTCCATGACTTGCTCGCGGAACATCTGGAAGCTCAAGGCCAGGTGCTAGAGCCAATGTCAGATGAAGGTGCCACTGAAGAGCACATTCTGGCTGAGACTGACAGCAATTTTGAGGTTGAAGCCAAAGCTGAGGAATGCATGGCCAGGCTTAGGAGTGTGGTGGCTAACACTATGGAGAGGGGTTGTAAGGCCCTCACGCTTGACCTACAGGAATAGTAGTGAAGTAGTGACTGGATTAGATTTCAGAACTAGTTATTTCAACTTCTTGCAAGACTGATGAAACTGGTGGGTGTACAGAGATATAAAGGAAAAATGATACTAAAGGGGGGAAGGTGATAACTAGTTATTGAATAAGAGGTGTAACTGAATCAATATAGAGGGAGACAAACAGTGGGGTGTATAGAGTGATAAAGGGAGTCAAACAAAACTTTGGGAGTCACAAACATACAAACAAGGATGAGTCCAGCTCTAGAAATTACCTCTAGGTGTTGCCTTGGCAACCACTTTAGTGAGGGCTGGCCCGAACAAGGAGGACCCTCACCCAGACCAACCTCTACCTGGAATACGCATATCTAAACTCTGCTGTGGAGAGTTGGCTGGATAACTCGAGGCCATCATCTGCTGACTGTGGCAAGGATGGAAGGTTGCTGACCCAACAGCTGGAAGCCTTGTCCAAACAGCTAGTCCATACTGACGAGACCTAGTAATTCAACCACTTCTCACTCAAGTCAAGGACAAATTTGAGAAGATCAGGGTGAAATTATACAGCACACCTGCTGAGCTGCCAGCTGCCACACCAGCTGCTCCAGTCCATAAGAAACCATCACCCCCTTACCAGCTGAAAACACCAACATTCTCTGGAAGGATTAAAGAATTCAAGCAATTCGCTGAACGATTTGCCGAATTATGAACATTTATGATGATCACTACACTGATGCGGATAAGCATTGTCTCTTGGCTGACTCCATGACAGACAGAGAAGCCAAGAAGCTCGTCACAGACTATGCCTCTGAGGGCTATGAATAGGCATTCCGGCAGCTCAAAGATAGCTACAGAAGGAGAACAACAGGACATCCCAGCAGGGTTCATAACCACTGCTTTGGCCACTCTTCAGAATGGACCTTATGCCATGACAGTGAGGGTAGCTCTGGACTTGGCTTCTACACACTCTGCTGTGACAGAACACGTTGCTTCTCACCTCAAAGCAAACAGCTATCCAGTACAACTGTTGATGAAGGGCATTGGAGGAGGCTGAGGCACTTGAAGTTAAACAAGGAGCAAGGCTGACAATTAGAACAGTTCCGCCTACACAAGAGTCTGTGCAGTTGGATCTTGCCATCTAGTTGTCATTACCATCAACTGCCACTCCTACAAACAAGGCATCTGTTATGTATACTCCTAATCTACAAGGACTTCATTTAGCAGATGGAGAGTTCGGAGGAGCTATCGATGTAGTAATCAGTACCTACAACTTGCCACTGTTTCAATGCCCAGAACCATCCAGGGTGTGCATCAAATCATGACTGACAGCAACACCTTCCTTCTTTGGTTGGATTGTCTTGAGTGCTAATGACCATCAGTCTAAAGGCACCAATATGTTGATCAACATGGAGGAAGATCCACTTCGACAATCCATGATTATAGGAATCAGACCAGGTTCCCAAGATGCAACAGCTGACACCGCAGGAACAATCTGCAGTGAAGCAATTCCAGGAGCAGCTGTCTGTGGATCCTACCGACAGCAGATATGTCTTGGGTCTGCCATGGATTGAGAACCTACCACAACTAGGCCAGACCAAATGGATTGCCACCAGCCACCTACTCTCTAACGAGAAGAAGAGTGAAGCGTTTGGGCAAGCTGGGCAGCTTCAATCAGGAAGTGCTGCAGTACCTCCAACTGGATCATGCAGAGCCCATTCCTTCAGACAAGTTCAGCAACAACGGTTACTACAAGCCCATCCATGAGGTAATCAAGGAGGAGTCAACCACTACAAAAATCAGACATGTGTGCGATTGCCCGGCCAAGTCTTCAACTGGGTATTTGCTGAATGACTGTCTACTCCCCGGCCCCAACCTCTACCCTTCCATCACTAACATCTTACTGGGGTTCCGGGTGCACAACATTGCATTCTCCGCAGACATTAGCAAGATGTTCAGGGAAATCAAGCTGTTACCCAAGGAACGGGATGATACTTCTGGCAACATCTCAGAGTACCGGATGGCCAGCCTGACTTTTGGGGTTCGAGTATCTCCTTATGTTGCCACATCCGTTATCAGACACCATGCCTAACAACAACAATCAACTTATCCTCGAGCTAGTCATGTATGGAGCAATTCTTCTATGTGGACAATGTCCTAACTGGTTCAGTCACTGTAGATGAAGCAGCTGCCATGTTCAAAAAGCTCTGTCAACTGTTCCGAAAGTGCGGGATGACATTGAGGAAGTTAAAAACAAATTCTCAAGAAGCAACTGCCCTTCAACTGATAGAGATGGCAGATATCGAATCATAGCCCAGGACAACCCTCTCAAAACAGTGGGCATACACTGGAATGTGACCATGGATTGTCTGCACATCTCGGCTGCCAAGTACCTGCCACTGACAACGCCACTATGAGATGAATAGCATCCTGGGGAGCAAGATTTTACGACCTACTAGGATTTTTTTGCGTCAGCGGCCATCATCCCCAAGCTGCTACTTCAAGAATTGTAGGTGACAAGATGCAACTGGGATGAGTGAGTTCCTGACTCAATCCTCAACAGATGGCTACCTTGGGCAGCCGAACTTCATTCTGTGAACAAACATCCTATTCCATGCCAGTACATCAAAGGCAGTTGGAACTTGTCCATGTGGTGAGATACTCCCCACATTTAAACTGTTGAACTCATGTCATTAAAGGCAGGTCTCTGAGTTCTATATACAGTGGCTTAGAGTACCTCCACCCTTCAGTTGTACATTATCCTTAAAAATCCAAAATACTAACACTTAATACTCTTAGTTGGATTTGGTACAACTCTGGTGGCAGTGTACCTTCCTGGGACTAGCCTTGATAAGCTTGACTGAGGTATCATCAAGCTGTTCTTTCCCACAGAATGACAGAGAAGAGGGAGGAAGCCTAGATTAAAACTCCTAGCTATTCCTGACTCTACGACAGTCCTCAGCAACATTGCACGGCTTCTCGGATGCCAACAATGTAGCAATGGGGGCAGCCATCTACTGCAGGATCACCTTGGACGATGGAACAGTCAAGAAAGTTCTGGTGATCGCCAGAGCCAAGGTCTGCCCTGTCAAGTGGAAATCAATTCCGAAGCTGGAACTTGAAGCAGCAGTCATCATGACCAAACTGTTAGTCTACGCAGCTCAAGCTCTCAGCATACCGGTCACAAGGATTCAGCCGTGGACAGACTCAGAGATAGTACTTACCTGGCTCCAGAAGATGCCATGTCGATTAGAGACCTTTGTGGCCAACAGGACTGCCTTCGTCCTGGAAGCACTGCCTCATACAGGATGGAGGCATGTTCCTATCTCCAGCAACCCTGCTGACATTGCCAGCAGGGGGTCTACAGTTTCTGACTTAACCTCCTCAAATCTATGGTGGTTAGGACCACCATGGCTTGCTCAACCGGAGACAGCATGGCTGAAGACCCAGGCCAAGCCGCTAAAACAGCCACTACCTTGTGAGACAGCAGTCACTCTGCTAGCCGCTTCAACCACATCATCATCACTAACCTGGAACATCGACCAAAGATTCTCTTGCTACTATTACATGGTCAGGATCCTGACATGGGCGAGAAGACTTGTCAAAAACTTTTTCAAAATACCTGGAGCCTCCTACAGCAGCACATTGCAGTATGAGGAGTTGACCAATACCAAGTCACTGCTCCTGAGACTTCAACAATGTCACAGCTTCCCTGAAGTTTTTAACCACTTGAAGAGGAAGAAAGACTTACCATCAAAACATCCCCTGGCCGGCCTGATTGTCTCCTAACAGCCAGAACAACACCAGATGCCACAGCCTTCAACCATGTTGGCATAGATTTTGCGGGCTGATTCAAACTCAAAGTGGGCTCCACCCACAAACCCGTTAACCATAAGGCCTGCACCTGTCTGTTTGTATGTCTCAAGACTCGAGCCATACACATAGAAGTCTGTAAAACACTCGAGACAGAAGAGTTTATGGCCAAACTGAGGAGGTTCTGTAATCGATGTGGAACTCCCTCTAACATATACTCAGACAATGGCTCAAATTTTATTGGGGGGAGCAATGAGCTCAAGGATATTAGAAAGCTCCTGTCATTATCAACCACCAAGAAACAAGATCGCTCTGCTCATGTCAGAGCAAAACATACTGTGGAATTTCATTCCAGCCCGGGCACCACACTTTTGTGGTTTGTGGGAAGCTGGTGTCCGGGCCATGAAGACACAACTGAGAAAGATTGCCTCACACTACCTATGAGGCAGGATGAACTAGAATGCCTCCTAACAGAGGTGGAATCCATCCTCAACAATCGGCCACTAGTGCATCATAAGACCAACACCAGGACATTTCCTTGTAGGAAGAACTCTCCAGACGCCTCCTGCAAGGCAGCTGGAAAAGCCAAGATGGACTGGTTCGAGCAGTGGACATCAAGTGCAAAGAAAGGAAAGGTCTATCGTTGAGACATAACACAGCTATTCAAGTTGCACTTAGAAGAAGAATAAGAACAAGCCCCCCCCCCCCCCCCCCCCCCCTTCTCCCAGTATGTTCAGGTCCTGAACAACCACCTGAAAACCACCTGAACAACTGCCACAGTTGGTATGAACTATGAACCCTGTGAGCTCTGTCACCACCACCTTTATCATCATTTATTATCATTTATCTTGTCCCTTTATCATGATTATATTGCATAATTACATCCTGTACGTATATTTGTGCCTTTATCATTTACTTCCTGTGTCACCCCTTAAACCTTGACCTGTAATCACCTCAATTTTAGTTCTGCTCTTGAATGATTAAATTGAAACACGGAAGTTTGAGTGAGTTTCTCTGGTAGTGAAATAGCCAGTAAATAACTGGCTGGGTAGAACTCTGATCCTTCGAGACTGAAGATTACCCCCATGGCTTTGGACTTACAACCCAGAACCTGTGCAGAATGCCTTTACTGTATATACGTAATTTAAAACTCAACCTTATTTTAGTAGATTGAGTGTTAGAAGTCAAAATCAATAGTGTAGTGTCAGGCTTGCCTGTGATTTGTGCTCAAGCACATCACTAGTTATTGTGTACTGAATCGGCCTATTGAGTGCCTTTACGTAGAGAATGTATTGAATTGGAAAGTATTGTACACCCACAATATTCTGCAGTAAAGGGGAAGTCCGGAGTTATTATGTTGGGTTATTGTGCCCCCCTAAGGTTTATTTTTATGCTTATTACATAGGTTATTACATACCCCAGGCTATCATTTATTGTAAAAAAAGGTGAATATTAGGTGTACTGGTATGTTATAAGGTATATACAATACAACTAACTTATACCTATAGCTTATAACAGTGAAGGTAGTTTATAACATACATATAGTATAGGTATATTAGTTATATATAGCATACTAATGAGCTACTGCTATAAGCTATCTTATACTTACATAGGCTTGTCTGCGCTACGTTTATAGGGATATTGTCAGTTGATAATGTTCCTCCACAGGCTTATAACATGATCATAGATTCACATCTTGCTGCTCATCCATTACAACAAACTGCACTGTTCAATTTGGGGTTGGTTAGTGCATATGTGATCAAGTATATACTACCGATGCACTTAGGGCAAACGACAAGTGAGTTGCCTGGCTGAAGCACATAGAAAGTTAATTTTGAATGCCAACTATAATAATACACTTGTCTGTCAGTAATGACAACACAATGGTGTGCATTTGTGAATAATTCATGAGCTGAATTGAGTTGGTAAAGTGTCATTATTACTTGAATGAGTAGAGCATCATTATTGCCTGAATGGGTAAGTGTCAAAAATTCTACTTGCTGTATAGTTGACAAGAGAAAAAAAAGACAGAAAAAAGAAGTACTTCCACTGTTATCTTTTAGTCTTGGGGCTTTCCCTGTCCATGCCCCACTTTATAAAAAATGAACACTGGGAATCTGTATTCATGAATAATTCATTTGCTGAACTAAGTAGGGAAAGAGTATTCACCAACAGTAGCTAACTTTGATCATGGAAAGCAGGAGAATGCAAAAATCAAAGAAAAATAGAAGCATGTGAAAAAAAGCTGACTGATGTAACTACTTCAATGAAGAAGTGAAAGAAAATATACAGAAAGGACAGAAATACATGGGGAGCTGGAGAGGTAGACAGAGGAGGAGAAGGGAATCCATGAGCTGAAGAGAGGAATAAGAAAAGCTGAGATGGCTCAGGAAGAAAGAGAACAGGAGAAGCAAACCACGGATAAAAAGGCCTTATGCTACTGCATTCCTAATTTGCAAAAGTTAGTATCAAGTGGCACAGTGTGGCGGGATTACTGCCAGTACATGTATATATTTATTAATGTGTCAGTTAACTGTTTACTTTTAGACTTTGTGGGCTATTCTTTAGCAACATCACACATTACTTTTACATACACACTTGTTCACTGTCAATAGTAACACAAAACTTACATTGTATCACAGTATTATCTTCATGACTTTACTATTGGATTTACAAGTAAGAACGATTCCGACTATGGCACCCTGAGCCTAACCAAGATAACCTTCACCACTACTAATTTGAATAGGAAATGAACTCAGCTAAGGTAAGACCTAACTGTGTCAAGCAACATTCAGATCATGTCAGAGACAACCTAATTCAAAGGGGTAGCTACACAATTAGATTTCCTTGGATGATATAGGTAAATATTGCTAAGTCAAAGAATTATTTAAGGGTGGGGGGAGTATGGTTGGGGAAGTTTCTCCCCAAATTCTCAGCTTCTCTCTCCCCCCCCCCCCCTCCCCCACCAATATTTGCATATTATGTGTAGTATATCATTAGACTCAATCCAAAATGCTAGCATTCACAGCTCACAATATTTTCATGCTAATTACTGTCACTAATTCAAAGAAGAAACATTTTTGCCTAATAGGCCAGTGGGTCTTGGCCAAGCTTTCCTCCCAAATACATTTTTCTAAACAAAACCCTGCTAACTAACAGTGATACCAGTTATACCAGTGATACTTATGCTACCTATGCTGCTTATACTACCAGTGCTACCAGTTTTACCTATGTTACCAGTGCTCAGAGCTGGCGGAACCACAACGGTTGCAACAGTTTTGGTCATTGAGCCTTAGCTATATAGCTTGAGTAATAAGGAACAATGTAGACCTTGCAGCTTTGAATGAAGTATATTTGACTCTTACACCCATGGAAGAAATTGTTTGTAGCTTCCTGCTGATTATCTGGTAAACAGTCGCAGTAACGGAACTTGGGCTAGGTTG
>WLWD01002902.1_pt1 | contig 40369 bp, 15 predicted proteins | sample 6712731 | NCBI WGS metagenome assembly WLWD01 (sample SAMN12718690, study PRJNA576275) | sponge metagenome | isolation source: marine sponge | host: Mycale hentscheli | place: New Zealand: South Island, Marlborough, Capsize Point | collected 2014-11-01
TTGCAGATTCACCTGAGCACCATTTTCTAGTAGTATTTTAACTACTTCAGCATGACCATTCTGGCTAGCTATCATTAAGGCTGGCCACCCATCTTTCTTTTGCAGATTCACCTGGGCACCATTTTCTAGTAGTATTTTAACTACTTCAGCATGACCATTCTGGCTAGCTACCATTATGGCTGACCACCCATTTTTATTTTGCAGATTCACCTGGGCATAGTTTTGTAGTAGTAGTTTAACTACTTCAGCATGACCATTCTGGCTAGCTATCATTAAGGCTGACCACCCACCTTTCTCTTGCAGATTCACCTGGGCACCATTTTCTAGTAGTAGTTTAACTACTTCAGCATGACCATTCTGGCTAGCTATCATTAAGGCTGGCCACCAATCTTTCTTTTGCAGATTCACCTGGGCACCATTTTCTAGTAGTATTTTAACTACTTCAGCATGACCATTCTGGCTAGCTACCATTATGGCTGACCACCCATTTTTATTTTGCAGATTCACCTGGGCATAGTTTTCTAGTAGTAGTTTAACTACTTCAGCATGACCATTGTGGCTAGCCATCATTGAGGCTGACCACCCACCTTTCTCCTCTTGCAGATTCACCTGGGCACCATTTTCAAGTAGTATTTTAACTACTTCGGCATGACCATTTTGGCTAGCTGTCATTAAGGCTGACCATCCATTATTATTCTGTAAATCAACTTGAGCACCATTTTTTAATAGTAGTTCTGCCACTTTGACATGTCCATTACTACTAGCTTCTACTATAGCAGATGACCCACTGTTGTTTTGCAAATTCAACTTCGCACCATACTCCAGCAGTACTTTGACTACGTCCAAATGTCCATTTTCAGAAGCTAATAGTAGCGAAAATCTTTCATTTCTCTTCAAATCTACTACAGCCCCCCATTGTAGCAGTACTTTTGCCACTTCAGCATAGCCATGAAGACATGCCAACATTAAAGCTGAATATCCTTCCTCATTCAACAGATCCCCTGGTACCCCAGATTCTAACAATAAGATAGCAACGTCTGTGTGCCCTTTACTGCAGGCAGTATGGAGCAAGTAATCTCCTTTAATAAAACTCAGCAAATTACCTGACAAATTTTGCAGTGCAATTCTCACTAATGTGACGTCTCCAGTCTCGCATCCATGCCTTAGGACTTGTACAATATCATTGCGGGGGCTATTTTTGAGGATAACAGAGACTGTGTCGTAATCTTGACGTCTAATTGCTGTTTGAAGATTCTCCATTGTTTTTGTCTGGTTTACAAAGTGGGCGTATACCTTTATATCGGTAGAGTCCGGCAATGAATATGTCAAGTACGCATGTGTTAGTCTTGCCAACTAGACAGGTGGTACGATCTGGAAGTGGTCTTGTGGTAATATTGGTGTGGTTGTAAATAATTTAAGCTTACCACAAATGCGACGGAGAAAAAATACGTTCTGTAATGAGTACTTTCGAGATCTGTTTCCTCACCCAGAGATAAACTTTTCATTTCTTAGAAGTAACGGTTCACATGAATACATAACTGAGAGACAGGTAACGTTCTCAGTCTTATTATAATAAGACAAACTAAATACTGATGAGTTTGATGGCATTAAGCACTGGAAGTGCTCTCTATCTTGGTAATTCTGGTAAGCTATCTAGTCATGATTCAAAGACTTATAACAGTGGCAACACACAACACCTAGCTAGCTAACAGAACAAATACTTTTAGAAGGTAATATAGGTGTGTTTCAGGTATCATGTGGGATGCTAGCAAAGCTCTTGGAGCATTGAACAAAATTTGAGCTGGGACAATGGCAGAAGATAGGCAAATCAACGTCACATCCAAACATCAAGTAAAAGATCTCTCACATCTTTTTTCAAGAATATGTAAAAAAAAGGTAACAAGTCAGAGGAAGAAACAGTGATGGTGGATCAGCAGTGTTATTAGTCAGTGGTTTGAAGTATCATGTATCTGTCTGCTTGCATGAGACCTGATATAGCTTATGCTATTGGGACTTTAGCAAGTCTCACGGAACTTGGCCATTGCTGAGTCAAAGAACACACAGTTTCACGCAAGAGTGAAACATGTTGACCTCAGGCATCATTTCACATAATAGTGTGTTAGTGAAGGAGAAGTGAAACTTACCAACTTCCCTACAATGGTATTGGTGGCAGATATTCTGACGAAGGGTGTCTAGAGTAGATTTATTGCAAGTAAGTAAGTGAAACTTCCTAACTAACACTTCCTGTTACATGTATAATGTCATTTCCTTTCTTGCTTGTTTTCTAATTCTAGCTCACATCCTTTTGTTGCTCATGCTATCTTATTGTGTTGTTACTGTATTGACAATATCTTTGCCAATCACTATATAAACCAAATATAGTAGCTATCCATAATATTTTAATACCGCATTTTTGTGTTTGTCGGGTAATTTATCTTGTCCCGCAATCCACTGCTTTTTTGATTTATCAACTTCATTGTATCATCTTAGGGAATTTAATCATTTATATACCACTTTCAATTTGGTAGTGCCTGAATGTTTTGGGACACAGTTTATTCTTACAAATTTAACAAGGTTCATTTTCTATTAGAATAGCGGTGGTAATCTATCTCGATTATTGCACTGTTTGTCATAGTTATACACCCAACATCCAGTATTGATCTTACTAAAAAATCTATTCAATAGTCAAATTGCAACCAAAATAATTATAAGCCTTAAGTACACATGTGTGTGAAAGTATTGTGTATTACTGCTACTGTTAAGCAAAGGAAAGAAGAGGATACAATAGGTTAATAAGGCACTTCAAGATTTACTAAGCCGTACTTCTGAACAGTGTAATGGTAAGTGTGCGTGCCTGCAAAGTTGATGGTCACGGATTTGACTCCAAAGATAAATTGGATGCTGCAGAATATCATTCATCTGATTCATAGTATTTATGCTTATGCCTGCGGCATACACATAAATACTAAAACCAACAGACTCGTGACCAACTTTGTCCTGTATCAATGATTAATATATATATATATATCTGCTTTTCTATAAAAATTTCATTGTAATTGAGTTTAATTTAAAGTCTCACAATCATTGTTTGTGTGTGTGCTATTCATTTAACCAATACATATGAGAATATCATGAGTCTGTTGGCTTAGTATTTATGTGCTGGCACAAGCATGAATATGGCTAAGCACAAGCATGGATATGGCCAATTATATACATCTGATTTTGCAGTATCTGGTGAAATAATTTTATATATACTGCTTATGTGTGAATATAGTAGCAACGAGATTCATGAGCAATGAATACTTGTATAACCTGGGGAATGTCATAATAAGGTTGGGGTTAGATGTGTGTGTGTGTGTGTATGGGGGGGGGGGGGGGAGGGAAGGAGGAGGAGATGAAGATAGGCCTTTGTTGGCTTGAGGAGGAAGTTGTCTGATAAAAATATCATAAATAATGGCAATATTCATGCTAATAGCAGTTAATGATAACTATTAATATACTAATGTATAAATTAAGCTTTCGAAGGTACGAACTGTTTTCTAAATTTAATTTATACAGTCAGAAATGTGATAACATAGTGACTAGACAGTTATGAGTCCATAGTGTGAAGCTATAGCTTCACACTATGGACTCACATAAATTAGTTGATGTAAATATTAATAAGCTAACAGCCCGTGCAGTTTTCATCAGTACATGCATATATAAAGTGAACTAAGTACACTATTATGGATAATATAATAATGAAGAATATCAGTATAACAATACTAAATGCTTTGAATAAGTAATTTTACAATGGTAAAGTACAGCTAAAATGTGCAAAATATTTAATATTACTAAACAAATTGTATGAGTGATAACCCTGTCACAGTATTTTCCATGATATTATTCGCCAAATCAGGGAAGCTCACTGCTTTATTATTTAAAGCATCAGCTAATTTTCTCCGAGTTCTTTCTCTGTTTCCAGTTAACCAAATTTTCAACATTTCTATGAAACAATCATCATCATTATGGATGTGCTCATACTGTATGACATTCATGCGTGCCATTTCATATCCAACTGAAGGCAAATTTGCTTCCATTTGACTCCATAATCATATACTTCATTAAAAACATCTTCAAAATTATCCAAATGGAGAGGCTCTAATGAAATAATAAAAAAATTATGACCAACAATTTTGACATTTTTTATGTTTTGTCCTTACATAGATATATGTGACCCATTGTTTGCAATATTAAATTGCACTAGCCTTTGATTGCATATTTTTTGCTTCTTCTGTGAAGGTAGCATTTACTATCGCTTTAATTGCTCCATACATCTATCTTTTTATTTTCTTGAGCTTTATTTATACCTGATTAGAATAATCTAGACCTCTCTAATTTGAAATCTCCACTATTAAGGAGGGGGGGGGGTGGGGGGGCTTGCCCCTATATTTCTCATTTCATAGTACATGTATAGTATAAATGTAGCCAGTGATTTAGAAAAAAAACTGTTTATATTTATTTAAATTTGAATAGCATTAAAAAAAAAATCATTTTAGAATCATTTTAGAATTCTCAATAACCTTTGGGCATAATGAGCAGCCAACCCATATATTTTAATATTGTGGTAGCCTCAGGCCCTCCACTTTTTGTTTCCTGGGGGGGGGGGGGGGGGAAATTTATTAGTGGTATCCATAGTATAACTCATGCTAGAATGTCGACAGCTACATTTTAAGAAAACAGACAAAGAAACTAACTGGCATAAGAGACTGATCAAAGAGGCTATTCATATCAGGAGAATTCCAAACTTTAACCAAGATGAAGGTCTTGCCATCAGCCCTATCTGGACAAGTGACATTACGAGATGATTGGCATTATCCTCACAGTTATTATTATTATTATTATATTATTAATACCATTATGTTATTGTTTATTAGCTGCTAATTTTACTTAATTATCAAGTTATCATTCCTTTCTTCCTCCTTGTTCTTCATGCTTTCATCATTTCCATTCACTTTCTTTCATTCTTGGTTCTTTATCCTTTATTCTTTCTCCCTTTGTTCCTTATCCCCAATCCTTTAGACTGCCAATCAACACCTTTTAGCACCCCTAGCCAAATCAGTCACCTCATTTTACTGAGTCATTCAACCACTCATTTCACTTTTTTGTTTTTTCTTGTACCTGAAGAAGACCAGCAAACTTGGTCGAAACGTCGTAAAAAATTTAAAGTTTACTTGACGAGTGTAGTCCAAAATTAAACAGCTAATTAACAGAAGAAAACATAATGTTAAGAAATTTTTATTCTCTTTTGCATTTCGCTATGTGACTATCCCACCCCCTTTCAACTTGCTCCTTTTTATTTGAAATTTCCACTTCAGTTTGTGCTAGACATTAAATTTGGGCTTCCAATAAACTAGAGAAGAGAAACTACTCGGAAGCTCTCGCAGTGGTCCTCTTAACTTTCTACTGAGGTGTAGCTCTGAGTTCTCTCTTCTTTACTTTATCTATCATAAGGATAAAAATCATATACCTGGGCTAGCTAGTTCACCATTTGTGCCAAAGTGCATCAGTAATTGGATTTAACCAGCTATCACTTGACAACCATATGATGCTAAGGTGATTAACCCCACCCCCCCATTCCAAACCATCTTCCTACCTTGTCTTCTATAATGCCATCAGCTAGCAAGTTTATCCAGCTTTTGTTTAAACTGAGCTTCAACATTAGCAGGAATTATATAACTGGGTAATGAAATGGGCAACTCTGTGGTAATTTGAATGCTATGGGTTGCCAAATGAGTGTGCCTGGTTTGTCAGATAGACACTCAGAAAGTGTGCTAACAACTTACCAAATCAGTTTTTATGTCATCTGAGAGTTAAAATGGTCAGGAATAAAAGAAGTCACCATCCCCAGGGCCAGGATCATCCGTTACCATCAACACTTTGTGACAGGATGACACATCAGGACAAGTGAAGGGCTTTAATTGGTTATTATGAACAACCTTGTAGTGTGTCTTAGTATAGTCTTACCATGATATTTTATAGTTAACATCATCAATGTGCGATACTACTTTGTATGATTTTTTCCAGCTAGTACTCAAAGCTTTACTAAGCCTAGGAGTTTTCCACAACACTGAAGAACCCACCTACTAATGTCCTATGTTTGATACTATCTGCTTTCTCACGATACTTGACATGAGCTGTCTGGAAACAATCTTTAGTGGCTGATAAAAGAGTAATTAAATTTTGCTGAAGATTTAACATAAAGTCAGTACTATCAGGATCTAGACAACTGTGGCATATTAAGAATGTAATGGCTAAATCTGGAACTTCAGGCCAGTCTCGCTGATTCTCACAGCACTTATGAAGAATTAATTTCAAGGTGGAGTGGAAAGTTCTAGAGCTGTACTTGATTTTAACATTTTAAATCATAATAGTGTGTAAAATTTACTGAATATATGCAGCAGTTTCACTGCAGAACAAATCTATAGCAGGACAATGGAATAATTATTAGTTAGCTTATTGTATGTGTGAAGTAACAAGCACCAATTTAGCCTACCTTTTAGATAGAATTGGATATTACGGCAATCTAACCGCATCAGGCTGTTCACTTATAATATTCAATGGTTATTTTAGTGTCTGTGGGATTTAAGCGAGTAACAAACTAGTGATACATAAAGGTTCCAACACTGCCCTGACAACTTAATACAAGGTACAGAACCATGGTATAGAGATACCTCATAAAATCTATCCCTCTTACTCAGGACACTTCACACACAATGTCCAGAGAATGTTTACCGATACTAAAAATGAAAATTTTGAAACTATTATCTCTCCATAATGTAGATGTAAAAGTTCCTCCATGAAGAAAAGTGAAGTAATAAGGAAGCTTGTCTTCAGAGCAAGGAAAAAAATATAAACTCTGTACATCATTTGGTTCATCATGTTTAATTCTAATAGTTACAGAAATCTTGAGTTGCCCGGAGTTGTGTACGTGATAAACTTGCTAACTGGCACAACCTCGTCAGGCATTCGGGTTTAACCTAATGATCCCGTAGATATTGAATAGGAGTATTACTGTAATCTTCAGACTTGTGTTCTTCAAATTGAAGTTGTATTCCATTCTCTTTCCAGTCTACAGAACTTTTGTGTGCATTGTATGACACAGAAATGTTCTCATCTTGAAAAAACCCGGGCAAAGTAGATTGAGATACTTCTAATAAATGAAATAAACACATAAAGCATTGTATCACTTCACTATTTCTTTCTCAGCCTTCTTTTACTCATTAAATGTATTCTCTCTCTTTCACAGGCTTTTTTAAACAATACAGAATTAAAAATATTTGGTTGCCACTGGGAATCGAACCCAGGACCACTTGTATAGCAGCACACAAGTGCTCTGCCACTGAGCTACGACAACCATCTGGCGAACAAACACTCCAATTCTGTATTTATACTGTTAAGGGGTACTGCTATGCTACAGTCTCCTACTGAAATATCGTCCTCGTCGCCTTAATTTTATAATAGTTAATTATAATTGCAACTTTACTCAAGATTAGAACTCAACTCAAATGACAGGAATGGACAAAGGTATTGATACAAAATACAAAGAACTACAAATATGAACTAATTAATGTATCTAAATATAACAGTATTTAAGTAACATCACTGCAGTTCAGACTTATAAAAAATTATGATAAAACTAGCACTAGCTGACATCAATAAGTGGATATTACAGTATGAATAGAAGTTTACAATGGAATGTGAGGTGAACAAAAGTGTATTAGCAGGAATGTAAGGTGAATAGAGTAATAGCTACATGAGAAAGAAGAATTACATGAAAAATAATGACACTCGTGGTATGCAGGATGACAATGGGGTGAACTTGTGTGCGATGTAAAGAAAGAAAACAGGAAATAAAATATTTGCAACAAGATCAACAATAAGCAATAAAAGTTGAGAAAAATGGAAAAAATGGTGATATTATCACCACATTAATTATGATGGTGATGATGATGACTCTGAAAAAACAATATTACCAAGACTTTTGGCCAATTCTGACATTTGTAAGTCTAAGAGCAGCTTGTGAAGTCCATCCCAACTTCGTTCATAATTGAATTGTGAATCATGGTGGAGCCAGTGTGAAATAACTGCACGGCAGCAAGCTTCTACTCCTTCGCACATGTTATTCTTTTTTATGATGTTAATGCGGTCATTACTCAGACCAAGAAGGTCACCAGTTTTCTCCCACTCAGAACTGATGGCTTCAATCAAGTGCAGCTGTTCTGTCTCAGGCTTTCCAAGGACATGTAGACGTCTCATATCGAATGGGATCTCTGAAATAAAAAAATGTGTTCAGTAAAGTGGACATTTATATCAGTATTAATGCTGTGATCTTGCTTTGTTTCCTCATTAAAATTGCCCCTCAAATGGTGGTCTAATTATATCATTCTATTGGTACGTGCTGGAAATTTCTGTGTTCATTATTTAGTGTTCATTTAGTCTATAATGAATGAATAATGAAAAATCTAATTATCCAACTAAATCTAAATCCTATGTAGTACATCAATGACCCCATTTCAAAACATTATGTCAATCAAGGCTAATGGATGGTTATTGTAGAGTGGGTAATAGGTTCTTGTATAGATAAATTCAACCAAAGTGCATTGATACAGAACTCAAAACTGACTAAAGTGTGATAATTTGTTTTTCATTTGTATGTAGCTACTCACGAAATAAGGATAACCACAAAGTATGAGTTCGTACATACATATTATTGAGGTAATTTTAAATGTTGTAAAAACCTCACAGATTATAAACTCTGATTTGTCTCATGAGTTTTCTAAAGAAAAAATAATGAGAAGTCTTGATTAGCAGTTAAATCTGCAATAACCCAAACTATAATAAAAAATTTCATTTGTTATTTTAATGTCAACAACTAAAAATATAATTGAGATTGGTCTGGCACTCTTTATGGTTAAAAAATATATAGTTATTTCATTTAACAATAACAAAAATCAAAATGTCTAGCCATTTAGTTAATTAACTATCACTAAATTGTTTCCTAGTAATAATTAAAATGGTATGCAAGTAAAGTTTGAACAAGCAGGAAGTATAGCTAGTTTAACTTTTTAATGAATTTAGCTATAATTTTTCAAATCTCAATTATTGTTTTTAATATAGCTACTACAGCTATTATTATTAGGATTAAATTTTTTTAGTAAAAACTAAAACTAAAATATCTTAAAGTTAAATAAAACATCATTGTAAATGCTAGCAAATGTCTAATCTCATACTCTAATAGGATTACTTCTGATGATATATATGTATGCAAAGCATACCTTGAGTCTTTCTTGCAGAAAAATCATAATCACTTGATATTGTAGTGGAAGGACCCGTAGTGGAAGGATCCGTAGTGGAAGGACCCATAGTGGAAAGACCCATAGTGGAAGGACCTAGGAATATTGTAGTCATAAATTTGTTGCATTATGTCAATCAATGTTAAAGATTGTTACAAATGTCTCATGAATATAATGAATGAGATACAGTGATCAGTTACAAGCTAAAGAGCGGGGTACACACAGCATAGTATGTTTGATTATACTCAACAATATTTGTAAATTTGACTATATGATAATACCTGGTAGGTCAGAAGAATGCACACTATGTGTATCAATATTCTTAAATCCTTCTAGTATAAATTTCACATCCACAGAGCTGTCAGGCGAGAAAGTTAGTCGAAATTTCAGAAAAGGAGGACATGCATCAACATAAGAACGAATAACTGATTTATCCAAATGAGTGCAGTCAGGTTCATCCAGATAAAAATTAGTCGCTGAATTTTGCACATAAATATATTGCACAGTCACGTCTTTGTCTGTGTCATTGAGGTGGACAACATGTCTGGATACTAACTTCACTTCTTCTTGGAATTCCTGGTTAATGTAGTTCTCCACACTTTGTGTGAAAAGGCGACTATTCTTTACAACAGACAGGTAGATGTCGCAGTATTGTTGTTGACCAGAAGGCATCAGACGTGATGCAGAGTTGCAGTGAAGAGATGATACGTATTGTTTTTCCAGCCAATAGACGACTCTTCTCACATCAAATCGAGAAAACCGTCGGCCAATTGAGTACCATGATAATTTTGAGACTACCAGCTCCCCATAGTTTGGGGTAAAAGTGCCACCATGAATGATTTTGAAGTCATCAGGTTGGTTTTCATCACAAGTGACAAAGCAGAGATTCTGAACATCATCTGGTGCATTGTGTTTTATCCTTATGGTCGCTCGAGTCTTGAGTTGCTTGGGGCAACTTATATGATAAACTTTGCTAATTGGTTCAAGTCTCTTGTGGAAATATGTGGAAGGTGCAACTGAGCCAGTGGTTATGCTAATGGTGGTATTGCTGCAGTCTCCAGACTGATTTTCTTCAAATTGTACCTGAAGCCCATCTTTTTTCATATCTACTGAACTTTTTTGCCCCTTGTATTCGACTTTAACTTTCTGTTCAGAAGTAAAACCTTGCAGCGTTTCTTGTTGTACTTGTTGAGGTACTTCTGCAAAGAAAATACAAAAGTATGCATTACTTTCTGCCACTCAGCAAAAGAATAAGGGATATGTAAAGTAATTGTATTTTTCTCAATTAATCTATCATGTAATAAATGTTACCTTCTTCTATGACAGGTAGTGACATATATTGATCCATGGTGATATTATCCATTGTTTTCTCTAGACAAGCTTTTGAAGCAGATGGAGGAGAGTCAGGAGAGGCTGGAGTATTTTCATTTAGAAATGCAGTATTGTTTTCACCTAGAGATGCATCGTTATTTTCATCTATCACAAAAATAATAGCAAATTTAACTTACATTCTAAGGCTGGATAGTTCACTTGTGTATAAGCACAACATTCCAGAAACTTAAGCTTGCTGTTAAATAAAAGTCATATCTGGACAACTCAGTTTAATAACCTTAATATTTCTATAGCTAGTTCATAACTAAAAGAAATGGCGGCAAACAACTTGTCTATAAGTCATCCAATATAATATATATATGCTCATTATGTAAAATAATTTATACCATGGTTGATGCGGTAACACCCATGGATTAAAAGTGATATTTTCCCGGTGATTTTTCCTGGGGCTATGATATTTTCCCGGTGCGGTGTCAAGCGAATTCTTCTGTGTTTCCGGCCCAAAATTAAAATTCAATTAAAATTCAATTGAAGCACGCCAGAATGTTTACTTTAGCAAGTTTACTTTAGCAAGTTTACTTTAGCATTGTAGCTGCCAGCTGTTATCTCCAGATCTAACTCTACCTGGGCTGCTCAGCAGTAAGCAGTAAAGCAGCTAGCTGTGGTAAATTCCTGTGGTATGAGAGCGGCAGGAGAGTTATATGTGGTAGGGCTGGTCCCATATAGGTGGATATGAGAGAGTAGTAGTAGCAGCAACTATGGTATAAAACAGTTGTGCCATGGCAACATCGGGGTTATGGAATATCACCGCCCTTATCCCTCGGGCTTCGCCCTCAGGATCGGGACGGTTATATTCCATAACCCCTCGTTGGCCATGGCATAACTATTACATAATTAGCTATAATTTAAGTGGGGTATGCTGGAGATCAAACATCCTGATAAACACCCTATGTGATGTCTTTTAAGCACCACATTATAAATGTATACACATTACATGTATGGAGGGTGCTAAGATTAAAAAAGTATGATGGCTTGGTAGAAATAAAAATATTATTGTGAATAGTGTTATGGTGTTTAAAATCCTTGTTTAAAAACTTGAATTCCTATGTAAAGAACTAACTGGTACTTCTAGTTGCAAAAAAAAATAAACAATGTTTGTGATTAATGAGATCATTCAGGTAATTTTAATGTTAGTTAAAATATTATAGTCTAACAGTTGTATACTTGTTAACTTGATGAATGGGAACTTGATTAACTTCAGCATGATTAGCACACTTCCATTAATATAATACTTACCACTAAAGATATTTTTATTCTATTTATGAGGAATCAGAGTGTTTTTAATCCACATAGAATAAATAAGTTAGTCTAGCGTGGGCAAGTAAGCCAAAATAAAACAACAAAAAAACAAAAACAACCACAGGAATGAAGCAGAGGTTTGATCACATACTTTTGCATCTAAGATACTTAAAAACTGCAACAATGTGATGCAATTTGATACTTAGCAATATCAAACTTTGCAAAGCCTGAGAGTTTGCCAAGTAATCATTAATTTCACTACATATGCCAGTAATATGCCATACACATTTTTGTTGGAAAGTGAACGCATAGAATAAGACATCTTTTAGGAATTTTTAATCTCTTGAACTAATTTTTTTCATTGCTGTAATTGTTCACAACACACCATGATAATAATATTTACCTTTTTCTGCTGCAACGGGTGGTTGTGGATATTCAACTTCAACTATAGTCGGCATTTCCTTCTCTTTGTCTGTGAACAAAAAACAGTATATTAAGTAATAAATTGCTTTTGTAGGGAATTTCAGAGAATTTTTATGGTCACATAGGATGTATAATAAATAAATAAATGGTTCACATAAATATATTTTGTTTTGCAATCAATACAAAATTCTACACAAAAACAATTTGCGTGAAACTTTGTATTCTAATTGTACTTGTCAGAGGGGGCGTAACTTCCTCCAAACCGATTGGTGGGTGTGGCGTAGATGTTATTACCGCCCGAAGGACCAGGAGTCTGTGGCCTATTGGCGCCGAACGAGTCAATCTCGCAACCGCTGGCTTTCGCTTGCAGTCTTGAGGCCGCACCCGCAAAGAGCGCACTCTATAACTTGGTTACGGCTATAGTATAAGTATCACAGAATACGCCTTGCGGTCTAATTACGTTATTTAAGTAGTGAGGCACGGTGATATAAAGACGGTGGGTTAACAGAGCTATGAATATAATTAGGTGTGTGGAAATGATCGTCACAGAAAGTGTGTGCGCATGATTGAGTTCGCTGTGGAGGAGAGAGCCTGCCGTGAAGAAGGGTGGCGCAGCCAGCCTGCATCTTCAGGAAGAGTCTCCTTGTGAAGGTCTCGATGGCGCCTGAACCTCCTGGGGGGGAGAGAGTGCTGGTCCTCTGCGTTGAGTTGTAGATCATCTGGAGGAGTGTCATCTGCACAGAGCCTGACCAGCATGTGGTCTGCACAGAGCCTGACCAGCATGTGGACGGGTCTTCGATATGTGTGATCGGAACACCAGACGTCCACCGCCCTGATTACACCATCTGTGACTGGGAAGATCTTGATGACTCGAGCTAGGGGCCAGTGTCAAACTCGCAGTGTCTCATCCTTGATCAGCACGACTTCACCAACTTTGACATCCTTGGCAGGTCGATGCCACTTCAGCCTGGCTTCCAGAGATTGCAGGTAGATTGTCCTCCAGGCTGTCCACAGATCTTGGTTGAGTCGTTGGACTAGGTTTCATCTCCTGAGACGAGTGATGGGGACTTCAGAATTGGTGTTGTCTGATGGAGCAGCTTTCAGAGGCCTGCTAATGAGGAAGTGTCCGGGAGTTATGATGATGTCGTCTGGATCGGTCGATGAGATTGGGACAATTGGTCTGGAATTAAGGACTGCTTCTGCCTCGGAGAGTATGGTGGTTAGTTTGATGAAGGTGAGAAGGTGTGAGCCGACCATCTTCCGGAGCAAGATCTTCATTACCTTGACTCCAGCCTCCCACAAGCCACCGAAATGTAGAGCACGAGGAGGGCTGAAATGCCAGGTGATGTTGTTGCTGGTAGTGAGGTGAGAGATGGATTTCTGTGTTTCATCAATTGTCAGGAGCTGTCGTAGTTCTCGTATCTTGTTGCTGGCTCCCAGGAAATTGGTGCCGCTGTCCGAATATACGTGCAGAGGAAGACCTCGTCTTGCGGTGAAGCGTTGGAATGCAGACATGAACTCTGGAGTTGTCAGGTCGGCGTACAGCTCAAGATGTACTGCCTTCGTAGAAAAGCAAGCGAAGATACAGGCATAAGCCTTGATGCGAACCGGCCGTCTGGGCCTTGCCGGACGTAGAGGAGTCCTGCGAAGTCGACGCTCGTGGTCTGGAACGGAGGTGTAGGAGTCGTCCTCGCAAGAGGAAGCAAGCCCATCTTCTGATTGATCGTCCTGCCGTAGGCCTTCTGACAAACGACGCACGTCCGGTTCAGGTGTTTCAAGTGGTTCCGGAGTCCTGCGCTGTGGTATTTGTCTGAGAGCAGGCATAGCATGGTTGAGGTTCCTGCGTGTGAGTAGTCTTGATGGAGTGTAGAGATCAACAGTCTGGTCAGTGGAGATTTGAGCGAAAGAGGTGTGAGAGATCTTGGCTGCTTGACATCTCGAGGGTTCCTCAGTCTGCCTTGCATGTTCAATGTTCGGTCTTTCAGAAGAGTCACATCGAACTTGTGAAGAGGGTGCTGTTTGGGCAGTTGAGTTTTCCAAGCGAGGTGATTGATTATGTCCAAGTGAGTCTCTCGTTGGGATCTGATGATGAGGTACCGTTTGGTGTCGTGAATTTCCTCCGTGGTTAGATGAGGTTCCAGGACCTTCGAACCTTTGTGATGTCGAGCGTTCTGCACGAACCGTCGAATCCAACGAAGAGGCGTAACTTCCTCTGAACCGATTGGTGGGTATGGCGTAGATGTTATTACCGCCCGAAGGACCAGGAGTTCTGTGGCCTATTGGCACCGAATGAGTCAACCTCGCAACCGCAGGCTTTCGCTTGCAGTCTTCAGACCGCACCCGCAAAGAGCGCACTCTATAACTTGGTTAGGGCTATAGTATAAGTATCACAGAACACGCCTTGCGGTCTAATTACGTTATTTAAGTAGTGAGGCACGGTGATATAAAGATGGTGGGTTGACAGAGCTAGGAATATAATTAGGTGTATGGAAATGATTGTCACAGGAAGTGTGTGTGCATGATTGAGTTCGCTGTGGAGGAGAGAGCCTGCCGTGAAGAAGGGTGGCGCAGCCAGCCTGCATCTTCAGGAAGAGTGAAGGTCTCGATGGTGCCTGAACAGTACTTTTATGTAAAACATAGTTTCTTGTTGCTTGTTTTCTGGTGGCTTAACTCTAACCATGGATTTATCTAAGAGCTTAAGGGTGCCCGCACACCGCCTACGCAATTTTTTGTTGATGGTTGCTATGCACGATTACTACTATTGTATACTTACAGGGGCTTCTCCACTACAACACAAGGACAAAGTACCTGCCGCAGGAGCCGCTAACTAATTTTAGAGCGAATCTGGAGGAAATATCGGGGCCTGGTTATAAAACTTTGAGGCACTTTTTTGGAGTGGTGCGGTAAGTTGGAGCTCCGCACTACTAGCCGAGCCAATACGCTACTGCTAGACAGCGAGTTCTTATCCATTTCAATATTACTTCATGATATATTTGCAATGTTTTCTATTTATAAGATATTGAAAAATTCTCTATGTAGTGCAGTTCATTTTTTTTTGGTTTACCCGTGTATAAAATTTTTGTGTCGTTCTCATTATTAGATTCCAAGAAAAACTGACCCAAAATTTGGAACTTTTATTCCACTCGCAATTCTTAAGAAATAGCCCCACCCCCATATCTCGTACTTACGCGAGCAATTTTTTTTAAAAATTAGTTTGTATTGGTTCTAAAAAGAGCCCGCCTATATCAAGAGTAAACAAACATCAATACAACAATAACAAGAGAGTCCGAAGAGAGAGCAGTTTATTGGAGATAGCCAAAAGTGAAGCTATTAGATTTGCGCAGCTTGTGAAGTCTTCTCTCCGCAGAAATCGTGCCTGGTGGATCCATCCACTTCAGTTCAGGTGCGCATAGTCCGGAGAACGGCTACTAGTGGAGAGGCAGCCTGGTGCAACTTGCTGCGTGAGCTCAGATGACGTATGGAGAGTTGCTATAAACGAATATGAGACAACAAGAAACTAAACTAAAACACCACAACTTCGCAAAGTATACTTCTGCTACTACTGCGCGATTGTTTCTGCTCGCGTATTATCGAATGGTGGGGTATTGGCAGGGAATAAATTAATGTCCGGGTCTACAGGTGGTGCGCGTTGCTATGTGCGGGCACCCTTAAGTATAAGGCAAAATGGTGGTGAAGATGTAAAATGTCCAACTCTTCCAAGCGGTGTGGCTGTGATTTCTATTGTCACTTTCTAGAAGTTATTGAGGCGTGTCAACTCTGCATGTAATTTTGCCAAATAAATACATCATATGTGCTTGTCAATGAGCTACTTAAGTGACGTAAGTCCATTTGAAATTAGTCAGACTGGAGTAGGCACAAAGGAAGTGTAAAAAGTGGCATGCTGGAGAAACATTTGAAGAAAAGAAAGTAAGAAAATCAAAAATCTTTTTTGCTTCATCATTACATAAATTTCTGCACATTCTGTACTACTGATTTGGATGAATTACTTAACTACTCCACTAAAGAGACAGAAAATGAATTAAAGAAAATGGAGATAGAATTTTAGGTACAGCTCAGCTTATGTTTAGACATTTTGGAGTTAATATAGTTTCAATTGAGGCACATTATCCCATCAATTATCTTGTTTTATAAAGAAATAATGTTTTCGTGACATGCAATGAGCTTGTGCCAGTGAAAGCTTCATCAATACTGAAGAAAGAGTGCTGCAGACTGGGCTTCTTCTGAACTCATATCATAGAAGCCAATATTGATAATGGTATTTATTTAATATAAATAATTTTCATTTTGCACTGGCATTTTGGCATCTTTAAGACTATCAAAAGAAGTTGTTAAAGATAAGCTAGAATCACGTGATTTTCACAATAAAAATTTATTAGCATGTAAGCTTACTAAGTCGTTAGAAAAGAGCCTCGTTTAGTGGTGTATTCTCGTGTAACTGTCAAAGTGAGTCTTTGCATTTACAGTAGTACACACTGTAAATATGTATATTATTTTCCTATGCTTGTTCATTGAACTGAAATAATCAACAACTGCTACTGTCTGGGTCAAACCAGACAGAAGATTCTCACAGTAGCCCGTCTACAATGCGCGAAAAGGCTCTTGGAACGAATTTGTTGTGGCGCATTATCGAAGATCATTGAACCTCACCAAACATCATAGTTACTTGATATAATTGTTTACTTTTATGTTTTTTTTGTCAGTTTTGCCATTTTACCAATGAATGTTAAATATTTATTTTACATTGACTTATATTTAATTCTGGGCAAACCTCATTTTAATTACTGCTCTGGCTAGATATCGGAGCTGGTCCTTCAGTTTCATTTATTCTTGTCTGGGTGTTACACCCCAGAAAACTACCATATAGGTTTCATTTGGCACTGAAATACACTTTTGATAAAACAATTAAAAGCATTGTCTTAGCTTTGGGAGCATAAAATTAAGAGCTCTGCAATCTTATCATGTTGTGATGCCACATTACAATTCCATACAGTAGGGAAACAAATCATTATGCATGGAAATCTTATCCCAGTATATTAGATACTTTTCATGCTTTCAACAACCTTGTTAAACATCAAACTGCTCAATTTGAACTAATTAAAACATTAGAAATGTTTACTTGTACTATTTGTGACAAACCATAGAACATGGCTATGCCAATTACTCACGGCAGGAAATGTTGTCAAGACATTCAAAACTAAAAGATAAAGATTGAGATGGTGGCTTTATAGACCACATTCCCATAATAATTCTATTGTATTTCCAGCATATTCTCATACATCCATTATATTTGCATTCTAGAGTCTATTGTAAAAAAACTTCTATTGTAATTCTGTCATATATTCCTACCTTCTACCTTACTTTAATCCTATTGGATGGATAGATATTCTTATTTCAATCATTATTCAATTGTCAATTGTGACCATCTACAGGAATACCGGGCACAACGTGGCACCCTTCGAAAAAATTATTTTGCACTTACAGAGTTGTCGGCGTCCAGATATTGAGCTCTCCAAGTTTTATCGTCGTAGCTTAAGTCGTTCCCACTATAATAGACCTAACCGTTCCCTTCCGTCGGCTTGAAACAATACATTTTAAAGAAATCGATCGATCTTTTCTCGATATATAAGCACGCCGCGTTGTGCCTGGTTTTCCTGTAGACGGTCACAATTATAAAAGACAGGGTAATAGCTAACCTGAAGGTGCTCAAAAACTGAAATGGGTTATGATTTAGGTGATAATAAAATAATACACTACTAGTTAATTAAAGTTATTTTGCCTAATCAATAAAATTATACTTATACCAAGATACCTTAATAAATGAATATATATATATATTATATATATAGTACTTACTACATGAGTCAGAGTGTGATATGGCGAAATATCTCACGAGCAGGCTAATTTTCATGAGCCAGAGGTGAATGAAAATGAAGCCAGAGAGTGAATTATCTTGCCATATCACTCTGACGAGTGAAAAGTGGTTTAGTCCACACTAGATATCTTCACTACTGTAGTTAGTACTAGAGGAAGGTTAACTCACAGGGTAAGTAGGTTGTAGGGGCTATCCCACTCCTCCACCAAATATTTTAGCAGCTGCTCTAACCCGGGTTGAGTAGGCTACACCAGGCTACACTGGGAGGAAGGCAGCAGAAAAAAGCAAGAAAATTCACAAGTTTGGTCAGTTGCTATAACTACAAAGGTAATGAGCTTGAGCAGTACAGCGTAAAATAACAACGTGAAATTTCGTGAGTTTTTTCATGGGTTATGTACCTAAAAATATCATTGTGAAGATATCTAGGGTGGAATTATAGTACTTATTACATGAGTCAGAGTGTGATATGGTGAAATATTTCACGAGCAGGCTAATATATTTTCAGGAGCCAAAGGCGAGTGAAAATAAAGCCTGAGAGTGAAATATCTAGCCATATCACTCTGACAGAGTTCAATAAGTGGTTTATTCCACACTAAATATCTTCACTGAAGAAATTTTTTGGTAACTCATGGTGTAAAGTTAGTGAAAACTCACTAGGGGCTCCCCACAACCCCAGCTGATATTACAGCAGCTGCTCTATCAAGGCTGGGTAGGCTCCACTAGAGTAAAGGTAGCTGTAAAATCCCAGAAAACTTGTATGCTAGGCCCAGCCAGGTTTGGTTGCTATAACTACTCTGGTAATGAGCTTGCACAATTCAGCCATGAGATAACACCATGAGATATCTTGAAATATCTCAAGGGTCACATACCTAAAGATATCATTGTGAAGATATCTAGCTTGGAATAAATAAATAAATGTATATATATATTTATGTATATATTATTCATTTTACACATGAGAACGGTACAATCTGTTGGCTTAGTGTTACAATATTATATATCTATTGAGACACTCTCTTGGGTAACACAATTAAAAATTGGGGATATTTGTTTGTGTATTATATGAGTGTAGATGTACGTGTATTATTTTGTACTTTGACCCTCACGTTTTTGTGTTTGCTTCGTGGTCTACCCCTTCCTATACCTCCACTAAATTGAATATTTCAGTTCAGTGATCCCGTATCATTCAAGGAAATTTATTGTTTACCCCTTCGCATCAGCTTGTTTCTGACTTAGGTCTTAAAAACTTACTGTTAGATTCAACACTGTGCAGTAATTCTTTAGAACTTCTTGTTTTAAGGGAGGAGACCCATAGCAACCGTTGGTAAGGCTGTGGGACGTGTAAGTGTTATCAACCACAAAAATCTACCACCCTTAACTGGTTTTGCACGCATCTCGCAAACATATATATTAGCGCGCGTAGCGGGGCAAAAATCTCGAGAGTCCCTAACCACAGTAGCCTACTCGTGGGTTAGCTTTGACCACTTTGTTGTTACAACCAGCTTCAACAGCAAACTATAATCATGCCTTCCAGGAAAGGTAATTCGGTGACGTATGGTGAACAGGCCTTAGATTTTCTTGATAGCGTGCCAGGAAGCAAAGTTGACCTTAGTGGTCGGATATTTAGAAAAGTAAAGTTGCTATAGCTAAAAACTAAACGTAGGAAGCAGCAACAGCGGCAGAAAAGCTTGGACGGTTGCAGAGAAACAACACGAAATGTCCGCAGAATTAAATCGCTCCTAACTGGGCTTACGAAGATGCAAATGGTCTGAATTTTGGTGTGCAGAGAGACCTTATCACCCGAAATAATTACAGCATATTAAAAAATTGCCACCATTGCTTGAAGTTTTTTTTTCAGCATCAATTTTTAAGGAAAATGCGTGGGCCGGATGGGTCTCCACAAGGCGAATGATTACTATGGTATTGAATCCTTTACCAGATGTAATAAAAAAAAACTCGGCTTTTTTAATAGCTACGAGTGTTTGTTATCAAAAGTAACTGGTGATTCAGATAGTCAGAGACTATAGAAAATAACAGTACTCAGGGAATTGAGGTAAGAAATGGTTCCGTATTTGTTAGCTAAAGTATATAATGGTCACAACTGCTACATACTTATACTTATTGTAATGGATTGACCGATTCCATGGAAGTGTTATGTTTGTGCATAGCTCGCTCTCCCTTTGTGCTTAAGCACATCATAAGTATTCTCAATTATCCAATAAAAATACATTTATTACATACTGCTCATGTGTGAATACCATAGTCAGTTTCTTGTGCTACAAATACCTGTATAACCTGGGGGATGTAATAACTCAGCATGATAACTCACAGTATTGGTTATGGGAATATATTGCCTTATTATGATGTATTTCCTGTGCAAGTATCAATATAGCTTCCTAGTTAGATATACTATTATGTTACTCAACAATTCAGATAATAACAAGAATAATAATACTTAACAGTAACAAGTCTAAGTAAAAATACAACTGGAAGTAAGTGTGATCACAATGTAATGCATATTATTGTCTACTAACTCATGAATACTGTTCATGCCTCTGTGAACAATGTAATAATGATTCTGACTAATTGAAACCCCTTTATCAGATGTAATCGACTGCTTATTAGTAGCTGGAGTTTTAGAAGTTAAAATTAATCATACTATAAGAATACTGTAACCTAACTAGGGATTCACTCGCCATTTGTGCTAAGCAGATTATACTATACATAACTATATATATTATACTAAATATATAGATACATACATGCATGCTAACATAATTTACATATCATGTCAGAGTGCTCACCTCCAGGTTCAGCTTGAGATATGATGACATGTTTTTTCTGGAAGAACAAAAACAAAAAAGCATTTTAAAAGTTTTATGGCTATATTTTGTGCTTTATCTGTCAATTAGTATCTATAATATGTCTGTCAGCAAGGTATTGATTATGTAAGTGTGCTAACAATTATAACACTTATATTGTCACAAACTTTGTCTCATTGTATTTGTAGTAAATGAATTGTTTAGTAAAATTAGTAATTGTTTGTAAACTTACAATAACAGGTTGTTGTGATGTACTCGAATATTCCTGCATTATTTTAGTAAGCTTTACATAGCCTTGCTGATTGCATATCATCAGGGCTGACAACCAATCTTTGTTTTGCAGATTCATGTCGGCACCATATTCCAGTAGAACTTTAACAACTTCAGTATGACCATTCCGGACAGCCATAATTAAGGCTGATTCTCCATCTTTCTCTTGCAGATTCACCTGGGCACCATTTTCTAGTAGTATTTGAACTACTTCAGCATTACCATTCTGGCAAGCTACCATTATGGCTGACCTACCATCTTTCTCTTGCAGATTCACCTGGGCACAATTTTCTAGTAGTATTTTAACAACTTTGGCATGACCATTCTGGCTAGCTACAATTAGAGCTGACCACCCATCTTTCTGTTGCAGATACATCTGGGCACCATTTTCTAGTAGTATTTTAACTACTTCAGCATGACCATTATTGCTAGCCATCATTAAGGCTGACCTATCATCTTTATTTTGCAGATTCACCTGGGCACCATTTTCTAGTAGTATTTTAACTAATTTGGTATGACCATTCTGGCTAGCTATCATTATGGCTGACCTCCTATTTTTTTTGCTTTGCAGATTCACCTGAGCACCATTTTCTAGTAGTATTTTAACTACTTCAGCATGACCATTCCTACTAGAGTATATTAAGGCTGAATGTCCATCTTCATTTTGCAGATTCACCTGGGCACCATTTTCTAGTAGTAGTTTAACTACTTCAGCATGACCATTCTGGCTAGCTACCATTAAGGCTGAACGCCCATCATTCTGTTGCAGATTCACCTGGGCACCTTTTTCTAGTAGTAGTTTAACTACTTCAGCATTACCATTCTGGCTAGCTATCATTAAGGCTGAATATCCATCTTTCTTTTGCAGATTCACCTGGGCACCATTATCTAGTAGTATTTTAACTACTTCAGCATTACCATTCTGGCAAGCTACCATTATGGCTGACCTACCATCTTTCTCTTGCAGATTCACCTGGGCACAATTTTCTAGTAGTATTTTAACAACTTTGGCATGACCATTCTGGCTAGCTACAATTAGAGCTGACCACCCATCTTTCTGTTGCAGATACATCTGGGCACCATTTTCTAGTAGTATTTTAACTACTTCAGCATGACCATTATTGCTAGCCATCATTAAGGCTGACCTATCATCTTTATTTTGCAGATTCACCTGGGCACCATTTTCTAGTAGTATTTTAACTAATTTGGTATGACCATTCTGGCTAGCTATCATTATGGCTGACCTCCTATTTTTTTTGCTTTGCAGATTCACCTGAGCACCATTTTCTAGTAGTATTTTAACTACTTCAGCATGACCATTCCTACTAGAGTATATTAAGGCTGAATGTCCATCTTCATTTTGCAGATTCACCTGGGCACCATTTTCTAGTAGTAGTTTAACTACTTCAGCATGACCATTCTGGCTAGCTACCATTAAGGCTGAACGCCCATCATTCTGTTGCAGATTCACCTGGGCACCTTTTTCTAGTAGTAGTTTAACTACTTCAGCATTACCATTCTGGCTAGCTATCATTAAGGCTGAATATCCATCTTTCTTTTGCAGATTCACCTGGGCACCATTATCTAGTAGTATTTTAACTACTTCAGCATGACCATTCTGGCACGCTATCATTAAGGCTGACCACCCATTTTTATTTTGCAGATTCACCTGGGCACCATTTTCTAGTAGTATTTTAACTACTTCAGCATGACCATTCTGGCTAGCTATTATTAAGGCTGACCACCCATTTTTATTTTGCAGATTCACCTGGGCACCATTTTCTAGTAGTATTTTAACTACTTCAGCATGACCATTCTGGCTAGCTATTATTAAGGCTGACCACCCATCTTTATTTTGCAGATTCACCTGGGCACCATTTTCTAGCAGTATTTGAACTACTTCAGCATGACCATTCTGACTAGCCATCATTAAGGCTGACCATCCATTATTTTTCTGTAAATCAACTTGAGCACCATTTTTTAATAGTAGTTCTACCACATTGACATGCCCATTTTTACTAGCTTCTACTATTGCAGATGATCCACTGTTGTTTTGCAGATTCATGTCGGCACCATATTTAAGTAGAACTTTAACAACTTCAGTATGACCATTCCGGACAGCTATAATTAAGGCTGATTCTCCATCTTTCTCTTGCAGATTCACCTGGGCACCATTTTCTAGTAGTATTTGAACTACTTCAGCATTACCATTCTGGCAAGCTACCATTATGGCTGACCTACCATCTTTCTCTTGCATATTCACCTGGGCACAATTTTCTAGTAGTATTTTAACAACTTTGGCATGACCATTCTGGCTAGCTACAATTAGAGCTGACCACCCATCTTTCTGTTGCAGATACATCTGGGCACCATTTTCTAGTAGTATTTTAACTACTTCAGCATGACCATTATTGCTAGCCATCATTAAGGCTGACCTATCATCTTTATTTTGCAGATTCACCTGGGCACCATTTTCAAGTAGTATTTTAACTAATTTGGTATGACCATTCTGGCTAGCTATCATTATGGCTGACCTCCTATTTTTTTTGCTTTGCAGATTCACCTGAGCACCATTTTCTAGTAGTATTTTAACTACTTCAGCATGACCATTCCTACTAGAGTATATTAAGGCTGAATGTCCATCTTCATTTTGCAGATTCACCTGGGCACCATTTTCTAGTAGTAGTTTAACTACTTCAGCATGACCATTCTGGCTAGCTACCATTAAGGCTGAACGCCCATCATTCTGTTGCAGATTCACCTGGGCACCTTTTTCTAGTAGTAGTTTAACTACTTCAGCATTACCATTCTGGCTAGCTATCATTAAGGCTGAATATCCATCTTTCTTTTGCAGATTCACCTGGGCACCATTATCTAGTAGTATTTTAACTACTTCAGCATGACCATTCTGGCTAGCTATCATTAAGGCTGACCACCCATCTTTCTGTTGCAGATTCACCTGGGCACCATTTTCTAGTAGTATTTTAACTACTTCAGCATGACCATTCTGGCACGCTATCATTAAGGCTGACCACCCATTTTTATTTTGCAGATTCACCTGGGCACCATTTTCTAGTAGTATTTTAACTACTTCAGCATGACCATTCTGGCTAGCTATTATTAAGGCTGACCACCCATCTTTATTTTGCAGATTCACCTGGGCACCATTTTCTAGCAGTATTTGAACTACTTCAGCATGACCATTCTGGCTAGCTATTATTAAGGCTGACCACCCATCTTTATTTTGCAGATTCACCTGGGCACCATTTTCTAGCAGTATTTGAACTACTTCAGCATGACCATTCTGGCTAGCTATTATTAAGGCTGACCACCCATCTTTATTTTGCAGATTCACCTGGGCACCATTTTCTAGCAGTATTTGAACTACTTCAGCATGACCATTCTGACTAGCCATCATTAAGGCTGACCATCCATTATTTATCTGTAAATCAACTTGAGCACCATTTTTTAATAGTAGTTCTACCACATTGACATGCCCATTTTTACTAGCTTCTACTATTGCAGATGATCCACTGTTGTTTTGCAAATTCAACTTCACACCATACTCCAGCAATACTTTGACTACGTCCAAATGTCCATTTTCTGAAGCTATTAGTAATGGAAATCTTTTATTTCTCTTTAAATCTACCACAGCCCCCCATTGTAGCAGTACTTTTGCCTCTTTAGCATGGCCGTGAAGACATGCCAACATTAGAGCTGAATATCCTTCCTCGTTCAACAGATCCACTGGTACCCCAGATTCTAACAATAAGATAGCAACGTCTGTGTGCCCTTTACTGCAGGCAGTATGGAGCAAGTAATCTCCTTTAATAAAACTCAGCAAATTACCTGACAAGTTTTGCAGTGCAATTCTCGCAAATCTGACGTCTCCAGTCTCGCACCCATGCCTTAGGACTTGTACAATATCATTGCTGGGTCTATTTTTAAGGATAACAGAGACTTTGTCGTAATCTTGATGGATAATTGCTGTTTGAAGAATCTCCATTGTTTTTGTCGGGTATTTACAAAGTGGGCGTATACCTTTATATAGGCGGAGTCCGGCAATGAATATGTCAAGTGCGCATGTATTAGTCTTGCCAACTAGACCCTTTACATATTATAATACTGGTGATACGCTCTGGAAGTGGTCTTGTGGTAATATTGGTGCGGTTGTAAATAATTTAAGCTTATCACAAATGCGACAGAGAAAAAATACGTTTTGTAATGAGTACTTTCGAAATCTGTTTCCACACCGAGAGATAAACTTTTCATTTCTTAGAAGTAAAGGTTCACATGAATACATAACTGAGACGTAACGTTCTCAGTCTTATTATAATAAGACAAACTAAATATGTACTGATGAGTTTGATGCCATTAAAAACGGCGTCGCCGTCCAAAATTTCCTTAATTCGGAAGCATATGGCAAAGACTGGAAAGCACTGGAAGTGCTCTCTATCTTGGTAATTCCAGTAAGCAATTTAGTCATGATTCAAAGACTTATAACAGTGGCAACACACAATACCTAGCTAGCTAACAGAACAAATGCTTGTAGAAGGTATTATAGATGTGTTTCAGGTATCATGCGGGATGCTATCAAAGCTCTTGGAGCATTGAACAGAATTTGAGCTGGGACAATGGCTGAAGAGAGGCAAATCAATGTCACATCCAAACATCAAGTAAAAGATCTCTCACATATTTTTTCAAGAAGATGTAAAAAAATGTAAAAAGTCAGAGGAAGAAACAGTGGTGGATCAGCAGTGTTATTAGTCAGTGGTTTGAAGCATTATGTATCTGTCTGCTTGCATGAGACCTGATATAGCTTATGCTATTGGGACTTGGGCTTGATATTCTAGCAATCCTGGAAAGTCTCACTGAACTTAACCAGTGCTGTGTCAAAGAACCCACAGTTTCATGCAAGAGTGAAACATCTTGATCTCAGGCATTATTTCATACAATAGTGTGTTAGGAGAAGTGAAACCTACCAACTGCCCTATAATGGAAATGGTGGCAGATATTCAGACGAAGGGTCTTTCAAACTGTTATATAATATGTCAAAAGGCTGGAGTGAATTCGGTTGAAGTGAATGAAAGTATCGCTCACAACTCATTGAACTTGCTGACTGGACAGCATTCACATACACTAACACTTCCTGTTTCACGCTTCATGTCATTTTCCTGCTTTTTTTCTAATTCTAGCCTTTTGTTGCTCATACTATCTTATTGTGTTGTATTGACAATATCTTTGCCAATCACTATCTAAACTAATATAGTAGCTATCTGTAATATTTACTCCCGCAATTTTGTGTTTGCTAGGTAATTTATCTTGTCCCGCACTCTACTGCTTCTTGATTTATCAACTTCACCTGTATCATCCTAGGGAATATAATCATTTATATACCACTTTCAATTTGGTCTGAATGTTTTGGAACACAGTTTAGTCTTACAAATTTAACAAGGTTCATTTTCTATTAGAATAGCGGTGGTAATTTATCTTGGTTATTGCACTGTTTGTCAGCTATACCAACATCCAGTATTGTTCTTACTAAAAAATCTATTCAACAGTCAAATCACAACCGAAATTTAAGCCTCAAGTACACAAATATGAGTGTGAAAGTATTGTGTATTATTGCTACTGCTAAGCTAAGGAAAGAAGAGGATACAATTGATTAATAAAGCACTTCAGGTTTTACTAAGCTCTAGTTCTGGACAGTGTAATGGTAAGTGTGCTGACTGCAAAATAGATGGTCGTGGATTTAACTCACTATGAAGTACTTTTTCCTGATGAATTGGATGCTGCAGAATGTCATTCATCTGATTCATTGTATTTACACTCATACACATCATACCTGTAGCCTGGGGGGCTACAGGTTTGATTGACCGTAAGTAAATTATGTAGCCACACCTCACATTTAACTTATGGAATGTAGACTTTCTAGTCAATCGTGTCTAAATCGCAATGGAATTTTCTGCTATTTAGCTATATATAATAATATATAGTATATATCTCCGGATATACTTTATACTATATGTGGACGGCCTAGTCTGATTCCAAGCTTTCAGGTAAACAATTGAGTTCAATTTAACATTCCAGATTAATAGATATTCCATTTTCTCACTCCCAAATTTTCTTTGTCAAAGCTGTTTGACTGAACAATGATAGCAACATTCAAACAGTCATCACAATCATTGCTTGTGTGTTTGCTATTCATATAACCAATACATATGAGAATATCACGAGTCTGTTGGCTACATTTTAGTTTTAGTTATAGTTTTTGACAAAAATTTATTCAAGGTAAATTTTAGTTTTAGTTTTTTCACTAGCAAAGACTACAATTTTAGTTTCAGTTTTGGTTTTTCCAATGTACTAATTTCAATTCTAGTTTTAGTTTTAGTTTTTCAAATTTACTAATTCTATTTTAGTTTAGTTTTGGTTTTTTAGAATTAAATTTTTTTAAATTCAAGTCATATTATAGACAGATTTTGTTTTTCAAATGCAGACTTCAATTTAGTTTTTTTGTTCCACCATATAAATATTGGTAGCTGTTTTTTTTAGCCTTTTTGTTTTTTTTAACAGGAGTACAATTATTTAGTTTTTGAAATAATTATTATTACCCTGTGTCCAGTCTCTACTGAATACAGCAGGAGACTGAATGATTTGACATGCACGTGAAAAGGGAGGCGGCTGGGCTAGATAGTTGAGCAACCACTGACTACTGTTCAACAGTTTGTCTTGTCCAAGCAATTACTCAGGTACTACGAAGAAATGATTGGGTAAATGGTTTTGCTTCCTGGGACACTACGACTGGACATTTATCTTCTTTCAGAGATATCACTACAAATAGTTACCATATTTTTAGTTTTGATGAAAAAAAATTAGTTTTAGTTTTTATCATCCTATGTGAAATTTAGTTTTGGTTCATTTACTAAAATGTTTTAGGTGTAGCTAACTAAAATTAATTTTAGTTTTAGTTTTAGTTAACCAAAAAAGACACTAGAATTTATGTGCAGGCACAAGCATGGTTATGGCCAATTATACGCGTCTTATTTTGCAGTATCTGGTGAAATAATTTTATATGTACTGCTCATGTGTGAATATAGTAGTAACGAGATTCATGAGCAATGAATACTTGAACAATCTAGGGAACGAGATAATAATTACCCAAAGGAATACAGGTCAAAAAGTTCAGCACATAATAAACCAACACAATGTACTTAGAGACAGCGGAGTAAAGAGGGTTGGGGGTAGATGTGTATGTGTGTGTATGGGGGATGGGAAGGAGGGAGGAGGGGGAGGGAGGGGAGGAGGAGATGAAGACAGGCCTTTGTATGCTTGGGGATGAAGTCGTCTGATAGAGATGTATATAATGGCAATATTCATGCTAATAGTAGTTAATGATAATTATTAATACTAATGTATAAATTAAGCTTTGGAAGTACAAACAAACTGTTTCCTAAATTTAATTTATACAGTCAGAAAGGTGATAACATAGGAACTGTGTAAATATATTAATAAACTAACACCGCATGTGCAGTTTTCATCAGTACATGCATATATAAAGTGGACTAAATACACTATTCTGATAAAATAATGATGAAGAATATCAGTATAGCAATACTAAATGCCTTGAATAAGTAACTTTTACAATGGTAAAATACAGCTAAAACGTGCAAAATATTTATAATTACTAAACAAGTTGTTTGAATGTTAGTATTAGCCAAATCAGGGAAGCCCACTGCTTTATTATTTAAAGCATCAGTTTTTCTCCAAGTTCTTGCTCTATTTCCAGTCAATTAAATTTTCAACATTTCTATGAAACTATCATCATCATTGTGGATGTGCTCATACTGTATGACATTCATGTGTGCAATTTCATATAAACTGAAGGCCAATTTGCTTCCATTGACTTCAGCATACACTTCATTAAAAACATCTTTAAAATTATTCAAATGGAGCGGCTTTAATGAAATAATATAAAAATTATGTCCAACAATTATGACATATTTTTATGTTTTGTCCGTACATTGTGTGACCCATTGTTGGCAATATTAAATTGCACTGCTAAGCATTTGATTGCACATTTTTAATTAACCTTCTTCTGTGTTTCACACTCTAATTTGGAATTACTGACAATTATAACCATTGATTTAGGTATGAATTTACTCATACCGATGCTTCTAAAACACTTTTATTGTACTAGTTTTTTTTTGTTTTTTTTTGGGCTGATTTTTGAGAAAGCTCATTGTAGGTAGCTTTTGTGGGTAATACTCATTATTGTCACATTATAATCACATTAGTAGACACTTTCTTGCTTCTAGTGGTATGTTTGTGCTGGGAAATTGACCAAGTGCTGAAAGTGATGTTTTGCATTGAAAATATATACTGGTCTGAGTGTCTCCGGCCTGTTTAGCTTTTTTTTTTTGAAGGCAACATTTACTTTTATCGCTATAATTACTCTATACATCTATCTTTTTAATTTCTTGAGCTTTATTTATACCTGATTAGAATAATGTAGACCTGCTAATTTGAAATATCCATTATCTGAACAGCTGCCAGGTGAGCCCCACCCATTAAAGCCACATGCCACCATCTAGAGAAGCTATAGTTTGTCTGCTCCATCTTTTTCACAGCTGCCTCTGTGCTACTCAAGTTGTTTCTTCCCCAGGTTATTTCAGTACCACAAGTAATATTGCTCTCTATAACTAAAGCTCAAGCATACTACTTTAACACTAGCTATTGAGGTAAAATGTATAACTGAACTGAGCATTGAAGCTGTCAACCATTTGGTAGTGACATTTGTGCATTGAAAGGAATAGAAGCATGCTATTCTAAACAATACATAGCAAACTATTAAAGCAACTGTATCATCGCAATTCTACTTTTAGCACTGTTAAATGGCAAGTGTCGACCACATCAACTTCTTCCACTTAGTGGATTATAAGAGTCTTTGAAAGACTACTTTAGTTATTATTAAATAGCAAGTGCACTTGGAGTTCATTGTTCAATTCAGAGGGGTACGAGAAAAGGAGCAGGAAGGCTGACTGCTTCCCCACTTTTTTCCACTTTTAAGGGGGGCTTGGCCCTTATATTTCTCATTTCATAGTATAGTATGAATGTGATTTAGAAAAAAAAACCGTTAACTATTTATATATAATTTGAATAGGGTTAAAAAAAATCATTTTATAATTCTCAATGACCTTTGGGCAAAAGGATCAGCCAACCCATATTGTTTAATTATGGTGGCCTCAAGCCCTCCACTATTTGTTTCCTGGGGGGGGGGGGGAGAAACTACTCAGAAGCTCTTGCAGTGGTCCTCTTAACTTTTTACTGAGGTGTAACTCTGAGTTCTCTTCTTTACTTTATCCGTCATAAGGATAAAAATCATATACCTGGGCTAGCTAGTTCACCATTTGTGCTGAACCAGCTATCACTTGACAACCATATGATGCTATGGTGATTAAAACTTAATGTAGTAAATATTTTAATGGGTGTGGTTTAGCTTCAAGTGCCGTGTCCCACCCCCCCATTCCAAACTGTCTTCCTATCCTGTCTTCTATAATGCCATCAACTAGCAAGTTTATCCAGCTTTTGTTTAAACTGAGCTTCAACATTAGCAGGAATTATATAACAACAAAATGGGCAACTCTGTTTGAATGCTATGGGTTGCCAAATGAGTGTCTGGTTTGTCAGATAGACACTCAGAAAGTGTGCTAACAACTTACCAAATCAGTTTTTATGTCATCTGAGAGTATGGTCAGGAATAAAAAAAGTCACCATCCCCAGGGCCAAGATCATCCGTTACCATCAACACTTTGTGACAGGATGACACATCAGGACAAGTGAAGGGCTTTAATTGGTTATTATGAACAACCTTGTAGTGTGTCTTAGTATAGTCTTACCATAATATTTTATAGTTAACATCACCAATGTGAGATACTACTTTGTATGATCCTTTCCAGCTAGTACTCAATGCTTTCCTAGGGGTTTTCCCACAACACTGAAGAACACACCTACAAATGTCCTATGTTTGACACTATCTGCTTTCTCACGATACTGGACATGAGCTGTCTGGAAACAATCTTTAGAGGCTGATAAAAGAGTAATTAAATTTTGCTGAAGATTTTACATAAAGTCAGTAATATTGAGGGGAATTCTAGCAGGATCTAGCCAGTGAGACTTAAGAGTGGTGAGAATGTGAGGAGTGTGACAACTACATTGCAGCTCAAATGGAGTAAAGCCAGATGCTAATTGTGGCATATTAAGAATGTAATGGCTAAATCTGGAACTTCAGGCCAGTCTCGCTGATTCTCACAGCCACATATGGAGAATTAATTTCAAGGTGGAGTGGAAAGTTCTAGAGCTGTACTTGATTTTAACATTTTAAATCATAATAGTGTGTAAAATTTACTGAATATATGCAGCAGTTTCACTGCAGAACAAATCTATAGCTGGACTGGAATAATTATCAGATAGCTTTTTGTACGTGTGAAGTCACAAGCACCAATTTAGCCTACTTTTTGGATAGAATTGGATATTACGGCAATCTAACCGCATCAGGCTGATCACTTGTAATATTCAATGGTTATTTTGAATTAGGAAGCAGCTAAAAATATTTCAAAAATATAACAATAGTCTAATAATTTTAAGAAGATTGCTTGTTGTGGTGTAGTGAATTTGCACACACAAGGTTCAATTCATGTAGTGACCACTATAATCACATACATATACAGAAAGTAGGTAAAGGGTGTTTTAATGTATTGGGTAAAGTGTGAAAATGACAGTTTAATGTTTTTGGTCTTCCATCTTGTGGCACCCACGGAGGTGTGGTCTCTTGTCATGGAGAGGCCCACACAATATATTAAATAATTAAATATTTTGTATGAGTTTCCACAAATGGTAATACTATGTTTTAAACAGCTAATTACAAAAAATAACAATAAAAACAAACAACAAAAGCAAAAGAAAAAACAAAACAACAACAAAAAGGAATAAAGATAAAAATAATGACCACTTATTTATGGAGGTACATAAGAATCAGTTGCAGTATTTTTCTTTGATATTGTCTGATAAATTGGTAAAACCAATTGTTTGGTTTTCTAAAGCCTGAGTTAATTTACTCCATGTTCGTTCTCCATTTCCAGTCAGCCATTTCTTCAACATGTCTTTGAAACAGTCGTCAACACTATGGCTGTGCTCATACTGTACTACATTCAAGGTTTGACAATCCACATCCAACTGAAGGTCAATGTTCTCCCATTTGAATCTGACATCAAAAGCTTCTTCAAAGACAACCCTAAACTCTTTTATACTGAGGGGAGTCTAAAATATATCATTTTAAAAATTATGATCAATAAACTGAAACTTTATTATGACACCTTTTTGTGTCTCGTTATTTCATTTTAATAACTTTTATTACATGCATTTGATTTAGCTATTGCTATTAAATTGTATGACAATAAAAATGTATTTTAATTAAAATTTCAATTAAATTCAAAATATACAAATGATTATTAATATTTATCACTTTTCAATTTCTTTCTTAGCCTTCTTTATTCATTAGATGTATTATCTCTTGTTCACAGACTTTCTAAAACAATACAGAATTAAAAGTATTTAGTCGCCACCGGGAATCAAACCCAGGACCGCTTGCTTAATGCACAAGCAGTCCTGGTTTCGATTCCGGTTCCGAGCTAAACGTTCCACAATATTTTAGCGGGTTATGGCTCAAAATGATTCTTTAGCGTGCTCAAGATATCGTCGAATGTCTTTTCTTTGGGGAGAGCTGGTGTTAATAAGTTCAGTAACAAAGAGTACGTTTTTCCTCCAATAGTCCTGAGAAATACGGCATCTTTTTTATTATCTGGAATACCATTGACATCCATAAACAGCTGAGCCCTCTCCACATAAGCGGTTAAGTCGCTCGAAGCGTTGAATTCATCCAACCTCCCAATTGCAGCAACTGCTGTACAATCCGAGATCCATCTCTGTCATCATCCAAACTGAAATACCATCCTCGTCGCCTTAATTTTATAATTGTTAAATGTAATTGCAACTTTACACAAGATTAGAACTCTACTCAAATGACAGGAACAGACAAAGGTATTTATACAAACTTCAAAGAACTACAAATATGAACTAATTAATGTATCTAAATATAACAGTATTTAAGTAACATCACTGCACTTCTGACTGATAAAAAATTATGATAAAACTCTAGCAATAGCTGACATCAATAAGTAAATATTACAGTAAGAATAAGTTTACAATGAAATGTGAGGTGAACAAAAGTGGACTTGCAGGAATGTAATGTGAATAGAGTTGTAGCTACAAGGGAAAGAAGAATTACATGAAAAAGAATGACACTCGTGGTAGGCAGCATGACAATGGGGTGAAAAAAATAATTAATGAACAAGTAAAAAATATAGATTAAGTGACCACTTATTTATGGAGCTATGAATCAGTTGCAGTATTTTTCTTTGATATTGTCAGATAAATTGGTAAAACCAACTGTTTTGTTTTCTAAAGCATGAGCTAATTTACTCCATGTTCGTTCTCCATTTCCTGTCAGCCATTTCTTCAACATGTCTTTGAAACAGTCGTCAACATTATGGCTGTGTTCATACTGTATGACATTCAAGGTTTGACAATCCACATCCAACTGAAGGCCAATGTTCTCCCATTTGACTCTGGCATCAAATGCTTCTTCGAAGACAACCCTAAACTCTTTTATACTGAGGGAGTCTAAAAATATATAATTAAAAAATTATGACCAATAAACTGAATATTTTATATTCTGTATTGTTATAAAAAAGCCTGTGAAAGAGAGAGAATACATTTTAATGATAATATTATAGATGAGAAGAAAGAGAGAGGAGGGAGGAAGAATTTTTATTCCTTTATCAACACTTTTTAAGTTTTTAAAAGCAGATACTTTGGCCCATGTTTTAATTTCTAAAATTAATTACGCATTCGATCTGTCTATATATGGTGTATTGTAATAAAAATTAAAGGTAATGGCAGTAAAAATGATAGTTGAAAGCTAAAACAATTCTTTCTTATTTTCTCAAAGATAATATTCATTCAGTGATTTACTAGAAATGACAGAAACTTTTTACTAATTAAAGGGGCAAAGAACTTTGAATGATGACTAGAAAAGAAACTTCTAAATGTGTTCTATGAAACTTACTTGAATCACTTTGAATACTACGTCTATGCATTATAGTAGGATCAGAATCTGTCAAACAATAATTTGAGGATAAAATATATTCCTAATATTATGTACTTCTTACCTGGTAGATCGTATGGACTCATTGTTAAATGGTCAATATCTTGAAGTCCTGTTAACTTAAACTTTACTGTATCTGAAGAACCAGGTTTGATGCGGAGCCGATACTTTAGAAAAGGAGGAGAAGCGTTAACATAATTTTTTATTTGAGCTTTAAGTAGAAATGTGCAATCAGGTTCATCCAAATTAACATCGGATGGGCCAATTTCCCCACATACGGTCATTTTAGTGTCCGTGGGATTAAAGCGAGTAACAAAACTAGACACTAGTTGAACATCTTCTTTATACTCTTCCTTGATATAAGTCTTTACACCTTGTCTGAAAGTGTTGCAATTCTTTACAAGTGATACATAAAGGTTCCAACACTGCTCTGACAACTTAATATATGGCACAGAACCACGATATAGAGATACCTCATAAAATCTTTCCCTCCTATTCAGGACACTTCGAACACGATGTCCAGAGAAAAGTTTACCGATATTAACAAATGAAAACTTTGAAACTACTATCTCTCCATATGTAGATGTAAAAGTTCCTCTAGGAAGATAAGTGAAGTTATAAGGAGGCTTGTCTTCAGAGCAAATAAAAAAATATAAATTCTGAACATCATTTGGTTTGTCGTGTTTAATTCTAATAGTTACAGAAGTCTTGAGTTGCCCGGAGTTGTGTACGTGATAAACTTTGCTAACTGACTCAACCTCATTAGGCATTCGGGCGTAACCTAATGATCCTGTAGATATCTGAATAGGAGTATTACCGCAGTCTTCAGACTTGTCTTCTTCAAATTGAAGTTGTATTCCATTCTCTTTCCAGTCCACAGAACTTTTGTGTCCATTGTAAGACACAGAAATCTTCTCATCTTGAATAAACCCAGGCAAGGTAGACTGAGATTCTGTAAAAAATAAATATATACAAATAAAACATTTGTATTACATAAAATAAACTTCCAAATAGTTCAATATAATTAACAACTTTTGCAATAAACCATGTATTATATTTTTGGCTCCAGCTTATTTAGGGACTTAGAAAAAATATTCTAGTAGTAATTAGTTATGTAATGGCTACATTTGCTTACTATGTAAAAGTATACAAGTTTTAGCCAATTCGCAATATATGATTTACCAGTGGAGCACTTCAGAACTAATAAAGAAACAGAGTTAGCCTTGTTTTAAATTAGATAATAATAATAATAAAATCAGCTTGACGTACTACTTGAGGTATAACTTCCTTATCCCAATAGGAAGAGTTACTAATAACCAGGTACTCATTGAATACAATGGCTAAGTTTGTTTGAGCATTCTAAACTCAACAAAGCCAGTTGCCAAAACTACAGCAATATACATGTCAGGGCTCAACTGGAGTAGATTTTGTATTGGGATAGGAATTTTAAATTCCTCATATAGTGTTCATCCCCAATTTGGGCAGGGATAGTCTATGTAGTGTCCCTCCTTTTTCATTGTCAGGTTTTTTCATATGGTATATGCATGTTCTGAACTGAAGTTAAGTTAACTGTGTTAAAAACTTGAATAACTTCCAAACAGAAGTAGCTACTCGTCTGGGGTTTGTGCCATTGGAAATCTCTCATCAAAGTGGATAAATGTATTCCTTCAGTATGCTCCACAAATGGAGGAAAAGTACTAATTCAAAACTCATTACAAAGTCAATGGGAATGAAAGAAAAACAACTTAGCCACTCTAGACATGCTCGGAATTAGTCACATGATTTGGCTCAAACAATCCTCGTAAACAAAAAAGGCTATTTCTCTCAAGTTGATGCTTTTCAGTCTTCTTACTCCTTTACCAGTCTAATGTGTATACAGAAATGTGCTAAATGAAGTCTGGTGTGTTGTATCAAGGAAATGGATGAAAGCATGGATTGCTGGACAGTATATGGTATTCAGTATTCATAAAGAGTGCAATATATTCACAAGGGATGAATGCATTAAAAGAAGGTTGAATACTTTAATGCGAAAAAAAAAGTTAAAACACAGGGAAAAGCCTTTAGTAATTTTAATATAGAATTTGTTTCTTTTCACTTGTTTTAATTACATAAGCTAGGTGTATAAGCTAGTTACATATATTTTTAATAGTAATACTAAGAAAGTAAAAATCTATATCATTATACATTTGTGTGTTAGTAACAATGACCGACAATGGTGAGTGCATTCATGAAAAAATTATGAGCTTCAACAGTTTGCTAAAGCATCGTCATTACACTGGATCGGTACAGTGTCGTTAAATTTAATAGAAAATGATTATTATGTAACTGAAAAGTGGGTGGAATAGATGAGGGAGAGCAGCGTAGTTTCAAAAAAGGAAGGTGAAAGTACAAAAGAGAAGGTATAAGGAGATTATTTGTAACTAAATAGCAGGTGGAATCGGTGAGGCAGGGTGGTATAATAAAAAGAAGGCGATAATACGAAAGAAAAGGCAAGAAGAAAATGATTAATCGGAACTAAAAAGAGGGTGGAATTAAATTGTTGAGTAAAGGTTCGTAAATTAAAAAAGGCAGGCGAAATTACAAAATAAAAAGGCAAAAGTTTGTATAGCAAAGTCCACAACCATGATAGAAGGACAGAGAGATTCAGAAGGAGGTGAGGTAGACAAAGGAAGAATAGAAGGGGCTTCATGACTCAAGAAGAAAGATCTAAAATAAAGGAGGTGGGGGATAAGAAAAGTCGAGATAGTTAAGGAAAAATGAGAGCAGGAATGGGAAACTTATGTGACCTTAAAAAATGGTAGAAGATGATAAAACTAGATAAAAAAAACTATGCTCTGTTCAGGTCCTAGACCTTCACACATAGCAGGCCAAGCTAATAAGCCCCTCCCATCTATGACTACTGCATTACACAAACCCTCATCTATTATCACCTATAGAGACTCCAATACACTCCCAAGCATCATTCAATTATACACTTAGACATTCACCATCTTGTTCTTTCGCATGCATTCCATTTTAAACTTACCTTGTACAAACCCACGGTTTACTTTGGTTCTAGTCACGCCCATCATATACTCTTGTAATGTCTTAGTAGTAGTATTACAGTTGTGAAAGTCAAAGTTCTTGTCTCTCTCCTAGCTGTCCTTGTGCAGTAATAGTCTCTCATCCCTTGTTAGTAGAGATCTCTGTCTTGCTACTTAGTTCAGTTAGTGTTCTAGTCATTGTAGTAGTTAGTCAGTCGCATTGTGTCTAGGTTTAGTAGTGACAGAAGTACTGTCTGGTGGATAGCTTAGTTCTTAGGTGATAGCTAGGCCTTAGAATTGAGTAGTGTGTTAGATAGCTGGTCCTTCGATTGTCACTTGATTAATCGTTTCTGTCCTGGGCGCCTTACACCCACTCGGTTACTGCATTCTTACTTTGCAGTACGTCAAATGCCACTGTATAGCATGGTACTTGCTAGTATATATATACATATATATAATACAACTGCAATGGAGTCAATTTACAAACTTTTGATAAACACTTATATTGATTGCACATTTATAAAGTCTCAAAGTTTGTGAAAAAATAATTCTCCCATCTAGTTGAGTATATGGCACCACATCCAACAACAAATTAATATACGTATACTAAAGACTGTTTCATCTATTCACAAGGAATCAGAGTGTTTTTAATCCACATAGAACAAATACGTTAGGCCCTATCAAAATAATTTCTTGTTTATCATCCCCTCCCTCTCCAATTTTTGACTCAAGAGAAAAAATTTATTTAATTTACTGCGCATGCTTATGGTGTGCTCTAATTAGAATATTAGTGTGCACCAATTAGAAAAGCATGGTGTTTGTCATAGTTCAGATCAGAAATGGTGCCCAGATTCTGAAACCTGGTATGGATGCAGTGTAGCAAAGGGAAGCAGCATAACTGTTCTTTATACTAGCTATAGCTCAGGACAGCTGGATCAACTTTCTACCATGGGAGGGTTTTTGCTGGTCTTAAGGGAAGTGCTTTTAAGAGTTCATCGCCTATTTGCCATGCTACTGAACTGTGCAAGATTTTGGAAACTGAAAACACGAATCCCATCCTATTGCTCTACACAGATGGTGGTCCAGACCATCGCAGTAACTACCCTTCTATTCAAATTGCAATGATCTGCTTGTTCCTTCATTTGGAATTGGATTTTCTTTGTGCTATCAGAACTCCACCTTACAATAGCTGGAAAAATCCAGCCGAGTGAATTATGTCTCTTCTTAATTTGGCACTACAGGGAGCTAGCGTGGCTAGAAGCGTAACAACGTGTGGCAAACGTCCCCCAGCCAAATGAACACGGCAGTTTAAACCAAAGGACTAAAAAACAACTGTCATATATACCATTTTTTCTTTTCGCAGACACATCTGGTTGTGATTTCACTTTAAAAAAAAGTAATTTAGAAACTTAAAAAAAAAAAAAAAGCCTCCCACCCTCTCCAATTTTTTGAAATTTTCGGATGATAAACAAGAAATTATTTTGATAGGGCCTTAGTCTAGTGAGGGCAGGTAAGTAAAAAACAAAAAAACAAAAACACAAAAACTCCAAACAAATCACAACAAAAACAACAACAAAAAAAGTTATAAGTGTGAAGCAGAGGTTTGATGGCGCACTGAATAGAATATGTGTTGACTTTTGCCTCTAAGATTCTTGTAGACTGCAACTATGTGATATATTTTGATACCTTAGCAATAATTAATCAAACTTTGCTGTGCTTGAAAAATCTGTCCAGTAGTTTTGCTATATTTTATGGAACTAATATGCCACCCAAATATTTGTATAATATATTGGGTTGTGAACACAATGAATATGACAGCTTTTAGGAGTTTTTAATTTCTTGAACTAATTTTTTTTCATTTCTGTAATAAGTCACGACACACAATGACAATAATAAATTTACCTTCTGCTACAATTGGTAGCTGTGGATATTCCATTGCAACTATAGTCGGCATTTCCTTCTCTTCATCTGTGAACAGAAAACAGTGTATTATGTTATAAATTGCTTTTATCGAGAATGTGAGAGACTTAAGGTCACATAAGACACAGAATAAATAAATAAATGGTTCACAGAAATATACAAAATGCTGCACAAAAATAATTCACATGAAACATGAATGGTGGTTTAACTCTAACATTGGATTTGTCTAAGAATTTTTGTATGTATGTTTGCAAAAATAGTGGTGAACATTTAAAATTTCCATTAGACTCTTCCAAGGGGTGTGGCTGTGACATATAATATTGTCACTTTCTAGAAGTTATTGAGGCACTTCAACTCTGCATGTAATTTCGTCAATGAAATACATCATATAGATGTGCTGGTTGATGAGCTTCTAAATAATGTAAGTTTACTTGAAATTAGTCAGACTGAATTGGAATATGCTCAAAGGAAGCGTAAAAACCGGCTTGCTGAAGATACATTTGAAGAAAAGGAAGTAAGAAAATCAAAATCAAAATATTTTTTTTGCTATACATCATTAAAGAATTTTCTGCATATTGTGTACTACTGATTTGGATTAATTACATAACTACTCCACTAAAGAGGCAGACAATGAATTAAAGAAAATGGAGATAGAATTTTAGGTACTGCTCAGCTTATGTTTAGACATTCTGAAGATAGTATAGTTTCAATTGAGGCAAATTATCACATGAATTTTCTTTTCATTAGAAAATAACATTATTGTGATATGCAATGAGCTTGTTCCAGTGAAAGCTTCATCAATACTGAAGAAAGAGTGCTGCAGCCTGGGC
>WLWD01004444.1_pt1 | contig 40354 bp, 38 predicted proteins | sample 6712731 | NCBI WGS metagenome assembly WLWD01 (sample SAMN12718690, study PRJNA576275) | sponge metagenome | isolation source: marine sponge | host: Mycale hentscheli | place: New Zealand: South Island, Marlborough, Capsize Point | collected 2014-11-01
AATTGGATCTAGTTACGGGCGGGTTTTGTGGTATTCTATGAATCACTTAACTAGTGGTGTGCTTGAGCACAAATGGCGAGCGAGCCTTAAACCACACTATTGTTAAATGATTGATTTTAACAACTAACACTCAAGCTACTAAAATAAAGTCGAGTTTTTTTATTTAAGTATATGCGGTAAAGGGGTTTCAATGCCATAGTAACCGCTCCCCGCAACTGTTTGAATTGAAAAAGAAGCAACAAAATCGAGTCACGTTGTTTAAAATGTTCTTTGTGATATTCTTGATAGTAACGCACAATATTTTCACACAACTGAACATACCTACGCAAGACTTACCTTCGTGGTTCGTCTAGTGGACAATGAATTTTCAAGTAAAATGCTGTTGAGTATGGCTTAATAACTGTGACAAATATCGTACTCACTTTACCACCCACCACTACTCGAATTATAATGAGCTCCCATAAGTTTTTTGCGTTTTACTGCCCCAGCCAAAAGAATTCAATAGCGGGTAAACATTCAATTTTCTAGAGGATACTGGTATGGTCGCTAAACCGGAGGATTCTGTTTAGTGAAGTTTGGGACGGGGTCGAACGCGGAGTGAACACAAAAATACGGAGGGTCAAAGTACAAAATGACATACGTACGTCCAAACATATATACAAACTAGTGGTGTGCTTGAGCACAAATGGCGAGCGAGCCTGATGTTAGGTCATGCAAACACTATAATAGCAATTATGACCTTTTATTCCAGCAAACAAATACAAAATCACTCTCTTACCTGATTAATGGTAACTTCTGTAGTATCAAACATCAACCATTCTGATAATCTCAATCACCAGTAACTCTTGTTCCTCAGCTACGAAAACAAAATAAACCGGTGTTATTATTTGTAATTTTAGCCAACAAATATGGAATTACTACTTACATCATTCTTGAGTATTGATAACTTCTGATTGAAGTTACTTTGACCATCTGAATTACCTTGAATCCTTGACAACAAGCTCTCACCTACAAAAACAAAAACAATAGATTTTAGCACACAAATACAAAATTATTTTCTTACCTCATTTCCTTGAGCAGTGGTAACTTTTGTAGTACCAAATTTGAGCCAATCTGACTATTTGAATTTACCAGTCACTGTTGACAAGCTCTTAGCTACAAAAAAGAAAGGCCAGAGTTATTTTGCATATTTAGCTAACAAATATGGAATTACTACTTACCTCAGCTTCCCTCGAGAAGTATAGTAGCTTCCTTAGCATTAATACTGCGGCATTCTGACTACCAATAGCTCTTGACAACCAACAACCGGCACTCCGTATTCCCCCCATAAAACGGCGAAGTTTTAAAATTAAGTCTGGAAAAGGGTCTTCACTGCCATGGTAACCGGTCGAATCAACTTTGTTTCTTGAAAAGCAAGCATTTTCGCAGGAATTTTCTCACACTTTGGAGCTTAAGTATAAAGTAAGGCTTGCTTAATCCTGTAGTTTCAGAATAAACTGGGGTCAAGCCTAAAAAGCCATGTTTTTTTTGAGAAAAACGTTCCCCGCGCGTGCGTTTAAGGGGCATACGTACCATCCCACATACATATATACCTATAACATATACCTGATTTTGCATTATCCACCCCTAATACTGTCTCGCTCGCTACGCTCGCTCGCCAATAAACAAACATCCCCGATTTTCGATTGTGTTACCCCTGTAAGTGTCTCGCTCGCTACGCTCGCTCGCCAATTACCGCAAGTTCCGGTGGTGCTGCACCCTTAACCTCGCGGGTTTTTCCATCCTTTCTCTAATCTTTTCAAGTTGGTTGCAATTTCTAGCCTTATCTGAGACGTTGCTATTACTAAAGAGATAACATTTTTATCGTTGGAAAAAAAAGAGGAGGCAACTAAAGTATATCAATGTTCATCTTCATTTTTAAGTCCTTTGAAGCCAATACAAAGTATAAAGAGAGAATATTAGTGGACCGGATATTTACATATTTACAAGACACTCCTTTGTCAGAGACCGTACAAGTGTAGGTGGGACGTGCGCGCAAATTTTATTGAAGCCCACACACCATTAAACGATTCGTAAGGAACTTTCCAGTTCCCCGTGAATCCAAACGATGAAGTCACCAGGCCTGGGGGTAGTCTCGCAAGCCGGACCCTTTACCAGACGCTACGCGGGGAAGGGTCTGGTACATTGCGCATACCTATCTCGTATTTGCCACATTCATTTCCGCTCGTGATGAATACGTTTATGCCAACGGCAGGACTGCGCGCAGACTATACGATCAGATTGATTCAAGCGTTGACTCCTTTGCAGAGCTGGATTGATTTAGCCATTAGTGAAGTTACATCTGACCTGGGCTTAACTCTGAAGCAGAAACAGGATATATGTTTGCAGAAGTTTGCCCTGGGCGAGATGTATTTGTTTCCTTACCCTTGTGCTATATTCTATTGCCAAGGTTATTTGATGCTCTTAGAGGTGTTTCTGGACAGTCAATTGTTCTAGTCGTGTCACCTCTGATAGCCTATGAAAGATCAGGTTGGAAGCATAACAAAAATGGGCATCAGAGTAACTTTTATTTCAGACAAGGAATCCATTTCTACTCAAACTAAACAAGAAATAGAGAGGGGTGAATATCAGGTCATTTATGTGTCTCCTGAGGCACATTTTTTTTAGTACTCAGTGAAGGCGAATTTTGTCATCTAGAATATACTGTTTAAATTTAGTTGGCTTTGTAGTGGATGAAGCTCACTGCATAAAGAAATGGTATGTAGCTATGTAGATAGCAACCTAGCTTACAAGTTGTTACAGATTTCATTCTATTTTATAATACTATAATGTTCTGAGTGGTTGTGTTGATTCATACATAATGTCTTGTTTAATTGTAGGGGAGAGAAATTTAGAACTGAATTTTCACACCTAGATGAAATTAGAAGTATCATACCAGACACAGTTCGAGTGATGGCATTAACCGCAACAGCCACAAAATCTATAGTGCAATCATTTTGTCAAAAATATTGAGTCAACCTCTAACAAATTGCAACAAAAGCAAACTCAACTGATTATGTTTCATTATTATGTTCTCTATAACAGCAAAAGAGTCTTAATGGAATCATCCTAGGGGAACATGGTGAAAATCAGAAAAAAGTGTAAACCACTTAATTCTTACTTAATAGTTTGTGTTTTTTTGGTATTTTTGGTCATATCTTTGTTTTGGTACCCCTTACATCAAAAGTTAATATATCATCAAATAGCTCATAATAGGCCAACATTTTGATACTAAAGTTAGTAGTCAGAAACAAAGTCTGAATGAGTTACATTATTTTTCAATTAACAATTTACTTGACTATCAAATGTTCCTTTCTCATCATCATCATGAGACATGTTCATGCAACCAGTTTCCTGCTGTTGCCACAAATAGAAGTGCATTCGATGTTGCACTTCTTGCATGAGCATCTCAGAGTAGTACGTTCAATCTGGAAATTACATCCTCAGCAAGTGTTGAGGAGCAGGAGCTAGAGATGTTTGGAGTAGCACAAACTCCTTTTCACACTCCTGCCATCCCCAGTCAGCTAGATGAAGTCCACCAGCAGATTCTTTCCATTCCCTAACTTTAAGGTACACATGAAGGCCATGATCCTTTGGTGCTACTGAGTTAGTGGCAAGGACTTTGGTTTTACATGAGATGTTTAGAAGCCACGATTTTACAGAATTGACTATGTCAGAATAAACCAATGTGTCTATGATCTTTCCATCGTATACTATCTTGCATTTTCTGCTGTATGATCACTTTGCACAACACGGAATTAGAATTGAAGGTCTTTCCTCACTCATGGAACATGCTGCTTGCTTAAATCCCATATAATAATGATCAAGAAATGTACATTATGAAGAGGACGTTGCCGTAAATTCTTGACCAAGCCATTCTTTGGTGGCCTTGATATTCCAGATGTGAAGCTTATTAGAGTTCTTCTTAGGCTCAGGACGAAAGAAGAGGTCATGAGACTCAAGCTTTGCATGATAGCAGAGCAAGACAGAGGTTAGTGTCGTTGCCAACTAGGACAGTGTTTACTGGTAGTAACACACTGAACAGCCCTCTTGACTGACAGTCAAAATATCAGCATCTCCTGATTGCATGGAAGTCTTGCAGTCACTCTTCCTACTCTCTATTTAAAAGGAAAAGGAACCACTTCTTAATGTTGGCCATTAAAAGTACTCCATGTTAGCCTTCTTGAAGTCAGGTCAGTAGTGGGTGTAAACTTCATGGGCTATCTCAATAGTTTTATTTTAATTCAAGCTTTCATGTGGCAAAAAGGCACACAACCAGTGTCATCTAGCTTAATGTCATGATTAATGTTATTTTTCCTGGTATTTAGCGACTTTGAAAAATGCTTCTATTCTCAAGTCATTATTGAGGACACTAAGCCTTGACCTGGTGGAATCTTTTTGTAATGAATTGAGACAAGTAGGGTAGGAATACTATAGGGGGCAGGGGGGGTGTGACTGAAGCTATCCAACTTAGAAGTAGTGGGAGCTTAGCCCGCTCAATTTTCTGTTGTCAGTAGTAAGTACCAATGAAAAGTGATAATGAGAAATTTATGCAGCTAAAAAATTGTGAATTTGCCTTGGAATAAATATCACAAATAGCATTACAACATCTTAGTAATGTACAAATACGTGTTTCACAAAATATTTAGTGGACTTGATGAATACTCATAATGGCTCAGGAAGGATGACTCTTTTAAAATCATTTTTTGTTTCTACCACTTCACTTAAATAAAAATATTCTCAAAGAACAAAGCATTTAGTGTTTTATATATTTGTACGCATAGTAGATATAATCAGCAGTGATCTCACCCCCCCCCCCCCATATTATTATTATGTTCCTACCCCTTTGATTGAGACATGGTATCTGCTTCTAGTAAAATTGACATTGCAAGTCTGATTGTAGATTGTAAAAGCAGCATCCAGGTCGTGCACATGTAAAATGCTTATTCCAGTGGTTTTTCACTTGAAGAACCATTGTACTTTCTTTTTCTTTCCAAGTTATTAGCTAGTTTGATTCCACAGTAAAAGCAATCTGTTCTGAATGAAAAGTTCTCCTCAGAGGACTGAAGCACAGCTATGTCTTTACTTGTATTTGGTGTTAAATTATCTTGGTTAATCTTTTGCAGTTTGAAAGCGGTGACTGCGTTTGCAGTGACACTCCTGATGCACTGCTGACAAAAGGACCAAGAATTGTTTCTCCGTTGGGACCAGTCAGATTCCTCAAGGGTAACCCTCACTTCTCCTTAAGTCTAATATATAGCTGTAATATCTCGGCATGCTGTTCCCTTCTAGCAATATAAAGCAGAACTAAGAGAAACAGTGTATGGAAATGGTGCAAGAATCCAAGCAAAGAAAGTTTGGAGAACAGTGATGAAAATGCCTGGTATTGAACAGGTGCAACAGTGGTGCTGAACTGGATCAAAGAAACACAAAAATACCACTAAAAATGACCAGAAATAAAATATAAAATACCAACCTCCATGTTGTAAGGTGGAACTATTATGATAAACTTACCTGTATTTTCTCTACCAAGGACTAAATGACTCATGCAGGACAGATATCAGCTGCTAGTAAAGTATGTACACCAGGCATCAGGTGCTAGCTGATTTAAGAACTATCTGATGGTATAAAGTTTTTCAAGGTACTGTGGAGAAGTTAAAGATTGAGAGAAGTAACATGGGAAGAATTATAATATTCTGTAAGACATACGATAATGTAATTTCAATATATCAATTTTTTAAGCATAGTTTAGAAGAATATTTTACTGATCCAAAAGGAGCTCCAAACCACATAATTAATAGAGTAGTAGATATGTATACCCATTGCACTCATGAAAGCGTAAAAAATAAACTAATTGAACAATTTATTTACTAAGGAATCATCTTTAAGAGTTGTGATTGCTACAATAGCATTTGGAATGGGGATTGACTGCCCAGATGTGCGGCATGTAATACACTGGGGCATTCCTAGTGATGCCGAGATTACGTGCAGGAAAGCGGCAGAGCAGGAAGAAATGGTAAATTATCATGTGCTACAATTTAGAAAACATCAACAGATTTGACCACAAGGTACACTACACAGTACGTGATTGACTACTGCTTGCAGAAGAATGTAGTTTGCAGAAGATCATTTTTGTTTACAGACTTTGACGATTGTGTTTTTATAGCTCAGGGGTGCAAGTGTTGTGATATTTGCCAGAGGAACTGTACTTGTGGAAGTGAGTGCAGAGAGCAGTGGTGATTGTGGAGAGAGTGCTTGATGATGGTGGAGAAGGCGGTGATGGTCCTATGGGTTCAGCATACGAATATTGTCGGGAAGTGTTGAGCTTGGGCTTGCTGTATCTCAATTTCAAAGATTCGATCAGGGAAGGAGATGGAACACGTGTAATGGTAGCATGGAAATATTTCATGCTTATTTTCAAGGCAACCAAGCACAAGAACTATGCAATGGAAGCACTCACTATGCTCACACAATATTTTGTGATCCTGCCGCCAAATTTAGTGGAACAACTTAAGTGGAGTCGTTTTGATGTGCATGGCTTTCCAGGACGTAACATTAGTGCAGATCTGCACATGGAGCACATAAACAGGACTGTGAAGACAATTATTGATGGATTGGGAGCTAATTCAGGAAGTCTGCACTGATGGGTGTTGTGTCTGCCATTGTTGACAAACACATCGACCTAGCTACAGAATTCGGTCAAACACAAGAGGGAAGTTGTGATACCAACATTAATTCATTTATTGTTCCATTATCAAATATACAAACAAACAAATAGTTCTTTTCTGCACTTGTTCAACTATTTTTCATGTATTATTCTGTAGTTTCCACATTCCTTCACTTATTTTATCATATTATTTATCTATACAAACTTTAATTTATTTATTGTTCCATTCTCAAGCAAATAAATAGTTATTTTTTGCATTGTATTTAACTATTTTTATGCATTTATTCTGTAGTTCACATTCCTTCATATATTTGTAGTAGCAATGTATTTCATTTGACAGGACAAAGATAATATTTCTAATAACAATCACAAAAAGTACAGAATAGCTAAGATAGGGTGTATTTAGAAAAATTATTGAGAATCCATTTCTCAAGGTCTTTTTCTGGTAAAGTTATTGTCAGGTTTGCTTTTAAGTTTAAGAAAGATTTGTAGTTGTGTAGACCTGCATCAAACACCTCCGACTCCATCAGTTGATTCACAATTTGATGCAAATCATTCAGTTGTGACTTTTCAGCATGCTTGCCACTGATTGGAGCAACTCCTGCCTCATCATCAAATGTAGACAAAATATCACTGACTGGTCCCAACTCTTTCCTGCTCGAACAATTGCAGTATCAGTTTTACTGAGTCATCTTCCATCCACAGGTCAGGAGATAGAATAGTATCACTGGGTGTATCATCAATTAATGCCATACCAAGATAGGACAGGACTGCACTAACAATGTAACCGGTCACCACAATTTCAATGAAGTATTCAGCTGCATTCACATCACTTTTCACTTCTTTCTTGACATTCCTGCGGTTGATCAAGTTTCTCAACTGATAGAATGTACCTCTCTCCATCCCAGACTTTGTATCATACAGCCTTTTCCATATCACCTAAGAGGACAACATTAAATGACACAGTGAGAATAGTATTTAACGTTGTTCTATTTCATAAAAATAAATAAGGAGTCAAAATAATGCTTATTGGAAAAAAAAAGGTGCAGATTAGACATGACATCTCAATTTCTTGCTGCTAAAATAATAGATATTAAAAAGAAATATGGAGGGGGCACATTATACCCAGTTTTCTACAGACAGTCACATTTTTGGAAATGACAGCACTTTTTATAAGCATTGGTGTAAATGATTAGGTTGTACTTCCTAATTGTTTCTATGGCCTCCAATCAAACTAAGTAAGCCAAGGACTAGGCCCTTTAGCACAAACTACTCATCAAATCACTAGCCCAAAATGACAGAGGCTTCTTCCACCAGCAACTAGTAATTTATGCGCAACAGAACAAAAGTGAAACGGTGGTTACATTCATAAAGTGTAACAATGTAGCTTATTATCTGGGTCAAGGACTATCAATGCAACAACAGAGTCGTTTGAACTTCATGGATGGAGATTGAGTTTTTATTTACTTGGAATTGTATTGGGTAGCTAATATTCATTACCTCCCTCACCCCACCATGAACTATTTACAGCATACAGTTAGAATTTTCTAGTTGAGGCTGACCTGCCTCACCTGCTGAGAGCGAGACTGTATGTCTGGTATTCTTGACATTCATGGTCATTAGCACATCAGTGAAAGTACATGTATTCATATTTAGTATTCCCTACAGCTAGCTAAGTGAAAGTAATGTACACAATTCAGCATGGCAAGGATATTTAAGCTTACTTTGTTAAGAGTGTTTACAACTTCAATAGCAGCCCTAATAACACCTTAACCACCACCCTTGCCTTCATATATTTTAAGGTACAGATGCTAAATTTGAATTCTTGTAGTTGGAGCATACAGTGTACCACAAACACACACACACATACACACATAGATGTACACACGAACACACCTGCACACACACATACACACATGCACACACACATGCACACACATGCACACATGCATACACCTGCACAGACATACACATACACACAAATATCACACACATACATCCACATGCGCACACACATGCACACACGCATATACATTACACATGCACACACACACATGCACTACAAAAATGTTGGAGAGAGAAGAGGGAGGAAATTTTTAATATAGAAAATGGACCCTTGTTTCTAGGATATTTTGTTTCAAAATAAAGTTCTACCATACAATCTCTTCCTACTACACAGCACACAAAAAGATCTTTACCACATGGAAGTAATCTCCTGAGCATGAGGGCAAAACTTCAATCAATTCTTAGGGCACCACAATTACTGAATGAGAGTTCAGTTTGCTAACTAACCTAGCTGCAGTCAGTGGCAAAAAAAATTGTAAACATTTTATTTTATTGAAATAAAATAAGAGTGCTACTTTAATTCATAGACAATGGGTTAATTGTTCTCACTGCAAAATTAATATGTGACCATCTACAGGGGAAATCGGGCACATCACGGCGTGTGTAAACGTCCGGAAAACTCAATTGAATCTTTTAAAAAAAAAGTATTAAATTAGCCTACGGAAGGGAATGGTTAGGTCTATTATATCGGGAACGGCTAAAGCTACAACGATAAAAACTTGGAGAGCTCAATATCTGGATGCCGAAAACTCTTTAAGTGCAAAAAAACAACAACAAAAATTGTGGGGGCCGCGTTGAGCCCGATTTTCCTGTAGGCGGTGTAAGAGCGATATGGGGACCCCAGCGATATAGGCACCCCCGCCCCTAAATCACTAGCGATTAGGGGACGGGAGTTCGCAATTAACTAGTGAAATAGGGACCCGTACACCCCAAATCACTAGAGTATGGGGGCCCCCTAGCGGTTTGGGGACCCCTTATATGTTTGGGGGCCCTAGCGGTTTGGGGACCCCTTATATGTTGTAATTGGTAATTGTAATTAATTGCAATTAATTACAGATTCAAGTAATTGTAGAGTTGTAAAGGTAGACAGATTCAAGTAATTGTAGAGTTGTAAAGGTAGCTAATTGGTGGTTGAGGAGGCAATGTATAAATCAGTATTACAATTTTATTGATTGTAATTGAATAGCAACTACAAAATTATATATATAATATAGAAAGTGATAAAAATAAAAAATAAAATACTTGAGTTGTTAAGTTGATGACAAGCAAGAGGTTAAGTGCAAATGTTGCACCTCTAGTCAATCCTCCAACTTTGTTACTCACTAGTAAGTATGATTTACAGTGTTACTCACTAGTAAGTAGTACATCAGCTCAGTACATCAACTCATTCAGTTCTGAAGACTGAATTATTTTTCTCCTTTAATAGTGTATTAATAGCGTATAGCTAAGCACCCAAGAAACTTACAAGATTACTTTTAAGAAAAGCAAGCAAATAATTAATTTAGTATTGTACCATTTATCTACAGTCTTAACTCTATATCTTATTACTGTCCTTGAAATTAATTATTGTATTAACATTTGCACCTGAAGCAATATTGGTATAAGTAATTGAAAGTAATTGAGTAATTGTAATGATTACAGTGACTTTCAATTAGTAATTATATTAGTAATCAATTACGAGTGATCGAAATGTAAATTGTCATAATTGTAATGGTTACAAATCTTCAGTAATTGCAATATTACTGATTATAGCTAACTATAATCTATGGGGCTGATTTATTGTAAATTTCTATCTATATCTCTTTAGTTTAGCTATCTAAAAATAGCATAAAAATAGTAGTAAGTTGATCTCAATAATTCATTTTAATGACAAATAGTGATGATTGTTGCAGCAATTAGTTCTATTACACAAAATTAATCATTATCATGCTAAAAAAGTGAACTACAGTTAAACTATTTGCTGTGTACATTTTGAACAAGTAAATTTTTCCTTCTTATCTTTAAAAATTTTGTCAGGAATTTGTTCACAAGTCTTATGGAACCACTGATGGCAACTTGGACAGTAAGCCATGTTTTCTTGACTCCCTACTTTTGGCATTTTGCATGTACAAAAAAGCTTTATCTTAAACTTTTTCACTAATGGTAGGGCTTTTGTTACTTTGGAAGAAAATTGTTCCATTCTTTCATTATTCAAACAAGAGATAAAATGCTTCCTCATGCTGCCTTGATCGTATCTGCAAAAACATTTATTAAAAGTACAAATCATAAACACATTCGTTAGTAATTGGCTAGCTCTCATAACTAACCGATATCTGGCTGGATTGTTTCCATAACACACTTCAGTGGCAAATGCAATAGCGTACAAACCACAGTCAGAATATCCAGTCTGGAACTGGGTAGTTTCCAAATCAACATTTATAAAATTATGGCTTGGCTGTGTGATGAGAGCAATCTGTTCAATAGCATTTTCTGAAAGGCTCTGTCATAAAATTTTACCAGAGAACAATGAATCCCAGCAATTGTAACCCAGTGATTGCCATTGATGTGAATAATTTGGACATATGGGCCATTAATATGCTTAAAAGATTTATTTTGCCATTTGATTGGATCCTGAAACCCTGCTACATCAGGGAATTGCAATTGTAAAATTTTACATGCAGCTGATATATGAATATCTGAAAGCCATCCTCCATCTTCTATGGTAACAATATCCATTGTTTTCCTTTTCTTTGAAGCTGGTTCTAAATGGAATAAAAGATGTGAGTTTCTACAGCAAATTTTAAATCGAGCTAGCAATAATTACCTGTACTAAAAACTTTTACTCCTTCTTGCTCATAGGATTTTCTAAGATTAAGCAGCCAATTACAAAGTTCATCAATATCACTACCACTCAATTTGAGATAGGCTTTGTTATAATAAGGTTTTAACATTACTGCTCAGGTGGTCATTTTGAAGGAGATAAAATTCAATGAGTTCATTTACTTTAAGATAGCTATACCCTCTTCCAATTGTATTCTTCTTGTATTCATCAAATTCTTCATGTACTTCTGAATTCACAATAACAAACTCATCTACCTCTACGAGTGCTGCTTGATTATAATAAGCTCTGCAATCTTGCCACAAGACTACCATCTTTGCTTAGAGGATATTCATTGTATTCACAGAGATGAGACAACTACATAATAAAATTCCGTTTACTTTATAAGCCTATTATTATCAACCTGTTTCAATGAACAATTTAAATCATATGAAGTAGTTCTGACAAAAAAAATTATTTGAACATAAGTAGTAGTGACAGTCTATGGGAAAAGGGGGCACTTCACTCAAACAAAAAAAATTGAGTTTTTTATGCTAATAAAAAGCTACAATTTATCTCAACTTAGTGCTAAAATACTGGAGGGTAAAACCTTCCCTGTGCAGAGAAACTGGCAGTTGAACTGGGCTGTATTCAGTAAAGCAATTAAACTAGAAATCGAGAAAACATAAATTGAATTTCCACTTCCGGTATAATTAATGTTTCCGTATACTTAACGGCGTACTCCGCATACGCAATTAAATCGTACAGCCGTTTTTTAACGGCGACTAACGAACTTTGCGTAGAGTTCTTTTTAGCTTTCAGAGCGTCTCACAGCCTGTCTTGTCGGAATCCTTGGCTACTCTACTCCATGTAGTGGTAAACTTTCAACCAGAGGTAAGCTGTAGTTTGCTTGCACTATTCTCAAAGCTATGCAGTTTTTTTTAGCTGCTTGTTTGAAACTCCGCCCATTCCCCGTTTATTGTACTTCGAGAACGAGAGAGAATACAAAGTAGCTTGTCTTTCCACGGCACGCTTGGGGTCTTTTAAGTTGTTTTGGCATTTGAAATTTGGCATAGACTTAAAGTAAGGGTCACTAAGACTAATTGTGCAAAAAACAAAAATAGGAGAAAGAAAGAATTTTTCCTATGACTTACTTTTGAAGCCTATATCTCAATTTCAATTTTTAAGTGAAGTGCCCCCTTTTCCCATAGACTGTCACAGTTATTAAAGCGTTCTATAAAAATTTATTGAACTTAAGGGTGCCCTGCCACCGGGACCTGTGGTCGTTTAATCATTCAGTATAATACCACAGAACCGCCCGTAACCCAACCCTCGCATGTAATCTATTCACACGTGGCCAGCTCTCAATTTCTACGCGGATCAATTAACTTTGGCGCCAAAAAAATCTACAAATTACCGCGAAGCAGGAGGACAAACGGTCCCGAGCTATAACTTTATAACTGTAGTGTACTAGTCTGAAACAGTCACCTCAAATAACATCCTTCTATTATACTTTCAGGGTACGGAGTGAGGCTGTACTTGTGAAGCTATTGGAGCAGCTTAAAACTCTGTCTCAACGGTGACCAACTCCATCCTGACTGGCCACCAGCTCCTACTATTCCACCAACCTTGTATTCAGAATTGGCTGCGTATAGACTCCGTCATCATCACTTCAGTTCTTTCTGTCGGGATTGCTACCGCTATATTCTTCAGCCCTATCACCTACAAGTCTGAAATTTGTGCTGAACTACCCCGCTCTCACTAATGAGCAACCAACTCCAAGCAACATTGGGAATACGCCGTCACTTCTGCTCCGGGGACTAACCTTTTGCAAAGTTACAACGGCCATCTCACAGCTCATTATTGTATTTCTTATTTTTGTTTACAAATGGGCTCTTTTTAGAGCTACCTCAAGTCAATTGATTATGCTCTTACCAATAAATTGCGCGTTCGCGGAGCTCAACGTTATGGGGGGTGGGGTAAAATAGCGAATCAGTAGTCAACTTGAAAATATAAATCGATATTTCGTGGAATTGTATCATTGAATTGAATCCAAATTTTGCGCACAAGCAGCATACCCCCCTTAGAATAAAGTTACAGAGAGATTTTTTTAGAATAACGCAGGAGTAAAACGGCACGAAAATTTTACTATTTACAAAAAAAGAATATAGATATTAGAAATATGGCTCTGTAATGTTGCGAAGAAGCCCGCTAGCTACCTCTGGAAAAAAAATGAGCACGCTGGTTCCTTCGGCCGCTTCGAAATAACACCGAATAGTAGCCGGTGTGCAGAGCTGTATCGCCGTCCCAGACGGGTCTTCATTCTTCAAATTTGGCTTGCTGGAGTCCTCTATTGGTGCTCATTCCATCTGTAACAACAAAGTAAGCCCACAGTACACAGAAAAAGAAATATAAAGACATAGCAAAAACAGTCAATTTGCGGTTACGGGCCTCGGTTTCCGGTGGCAGGGCACCCTTAAAATTCCCAATTAAAGATTTTGAAATTTAATTATTAATAAATTGAATTATTAAACTTTTATAGAATAATTTTAAGTTCAATGAACTACATTAATACCTATTAAAACAGAGAAATGTTATGAGATTGTTATAATAAACATTTATATTTCTTAGTAGGCGTATTTAACACTTTATGTCAAACTAAAGAATTGATGATAGACCATTTATTTGTCTTGCTAAATTACGTACATCAACTTCAAGATCTTCATGAGGTTCCAACTGTTTTGCTTCAGCTCCTGTTCTCCATAATCGCAATAAACTAGTATTAAAAAGCTGCTCTTCTATATTAGCAAAACTTTTAGACTCGCCAAGTGTTGAAGATTCGGAATCAATCACACTACTATCAGATAAAAGTACTTTGGAGGATGTCACTAAACGCTCTTCATAAATCTATAAAAACAAACATCATGTAATAATAAACAAAGTGTAGTTAATAGCATACCTTGAGACAACTAATATTGTGCTTACATTTGTACTTTCTTACAACGTTATTTGTGAAAAAAACCTTTATTTTTTTTTAGAGCAAGGGGACCCAGTTTGTTCTGAACCAATTCATTAGTATGGCACTAAGAGTGCACTACTGTAGCTCAATTATTCAGTGAATTTTGTGCTGGTTGACTTGGTGTAAACAACTGTATAAAACAACTATTTTTTTTTTTTTTAACTCTAAAAAAAAAAGGTTTTTTTCACAAATAACGTTGTAAGAAAGTCCAAATGTTTCCTGTACTAGCAATTAATTGGTTAAGCATTGGACTTTCATAATTTTACTACACAAATCTAACCTGAGGGTGATAAGCTGTAGTGATACGATGACTAGTGTGGGTCTTCTTAAACAATTCTTCTGTGGTTTTGTTAACAAATTCTCTCCCTTGATCACTAATGATAGTAGAGGGACACCCAAATCGGCAGAAAAGCTATGAATAAGGAAATTAATATATATATCTCACTGTAATCTAAATGAATAGTTATAAATAAAGTGTCACAAATCATCAGTTATTCCACTCTAACCGTGTAAAGAAAATCAGCGACAGAAGCTGCAGATTTATCATGAAGGGGGTGTGCCTCAGCCCATTTCGAATAATAATCAAATTAACAATCAAACTTAAAAAAATCTTCACTTAGCTATTTTCCAAAAGGAATTCATATCTAACTCACACTAAATAATTAACTGGCAGAGTGTAAGCCATATGTATAGTTGGTCCTATACAAGTATAAAATAAGCAGTCATGCAACTTTAATTGCTTGTCATTTATGCTGCTAATTCATGATTATGAATGTTGATATTGATTCCAATATAATAGGGAACTAAATAAAAACTTAAATATACTTACATATTCACACACTTGGCTATACATAGCTGGCCAGTAGTATTTTTCATTTAGTTGTGATAATACTTTGTCCCTCCCTAGGTGAGCGGCATCACGAGTGACCTTGACCAATCTATGCTGATCATGCTCACTTTGTACAACCAGCCTTGGTGTTCTTTTGTCCTTCCCTCCTACATAATGCAAATGACCACCTCCTAAAACAAAAAATTTAGATCTCTTTCGTAATCCTGACTTGTACACTTTGTCTACACCATCAGGATATACACCAGATTTTAAGTAATTTGTAATTGCAGAATCTGAGTATTTGCTATTAGCAGGTTTAGAGAAAGCTTTAGCAGAAAGTGGATCCAGGGAAGCTTTAGCAAGAACTGGATCAGGTGAAGCCATGTAAGAAAGAACTGGATCAGGTGAAGCCATGTAAGAAAGAACTGGATCAGGTGAAGCCATGTAAGAACAATTTATCAGGCCACCACATCCACGAGACATTAGCGGGGGGAACCCCAAATCGCTGGGGGTGTGCTCTAAATCGCTAGCGAATCGGGGGCTCCCAGGGAGTCACCGATTCCCTAGCGATTTAGGGATGGGGGTGCGCGTATTGCTGGGATCCCCATATCGCTCCTACACCGGCAACAATCCGTTGAGTGTGTCCTTCATCAACTCCGATGTAGATCGAATGACTTGAGCTCCCCTAGCCTGTGCCACTGAGAGGTAGTCTCCTCCAACCAGAGTAGTGAGAAATTTCTGGTCCTGTAATGGACCATTCTCCTGAGGAATGACCACCTCACAATTCACTGTGGGAACATAGCTATGATGGTGCTCCAAAATCTCTGTCATATCCTCGTAGTTCATCTCACTCTTCAGGAGAATACCAAGTGGGACCTAGTAACAATGAATATAATTGATGCTCACAAATTAGTTTAATGCAATTAATTAAAATAAAGTCTTGCTATATCTAACTTGGTTGCCATCTCTTTGGAGTGCTCATGAGGAATATGCTTGGTTGGAAGCTCCTTGTAGTCTGAAGTGAAATATGGTATAAATTTCACCATCACACGTGATATGCATACTTCCATACGACGTTCACCGGAGAGACAGTCGTAGTTGACTCTGTCTTTCACTGCATATGACTGTACGTGTAATGACCGTGTCTGGTTGTCACTCGTCATATGCCTGGGCTTCACATCTTTGTCAATGTTGTCAAACACTATTTTATGTCCTGCATTGACAGACTGAGATGCTGCAGTGTCTCCTGACGAAGTCCCTTCACCTAGCTGAACTGACTCCACATCTTCAGGTTCTGATCTGGCTTCCTGGCTGGAAGAAGTCGTGTTTCTATCATCTAGAATTTTCATCACAAGATTCTGATGTTAGATCGGGCAGACCAGAAGTAGCACACTCCTGATAACACATAATTTGGGCTCATAAAAAGATTCGTTCTCTATTATTTAGTTAAAATCATCACAGAGCTTTTATTCTACTCCATGTACTGAACTATTTATACCTGTGGTTAACAGATAAAGTTTTGGGCACGTCAGAAGACCATTATGTCTTTGCCTCCTAGTCCCCCCACACCCCCGCACACCATCCAATACCCCCACTTCCATCCCCCCTCCCCCCCCCCAATCCCCCCTTTCTCCTCCCCCCACTTCCCCCCTCCCCTCCGCCAATTGGTTCAACATTAATACTTCTCTAAACATCAACACTTCCCTCCCCCCCAGTCTTCTTCCAGGAGTTACACGATAAGACAAAGGCCTTGACTTGTAGTGTATAGTAGCCTATAAAAATATTGGACCTAATTTCACTTTGAAATTTTTATCAATTAAGAATTGAATTTGCAATTGTAATTTGTAATAAATTACAATGAGATCATATATAAAGTAATTGTAATTATAATGAAAGAAAAAAAAAAGCAGAACTATTGGAATTATACATAACTATTTTTAATGTAAATATTTGGCAGTTCCTAAATTTTCTTTAAGGCCATGTAGCCAATCCCATACTGATTGGTGCCTAAATTGTTGAAAACCTGGGGGAGGGGGGAGAATGAAAATAATATATGAAGACTTAATTCTTGTATAGACAGAATCAAAATCTAATATGCTATGTGATCATTGTACAATAAGAACACAAATTCTTGCATGTGTAATTTAAAAGACTATTTCTTTAATCTTTCTTAACATAACTGTAGCAATTTAATTGTTAATATTAATGATGTGATTATAACAACACCGATCATAAGATACTTACAGTGACTTCTGGTGACTCTGAAGTAGTAGTTAATGCTGTTTGTGACATCTGGGTTGCAGAAACAGTATGCCTTGATGGTGTTGAAGGAGCCTCAGATGTAAATGTTACTTGCTCAACAGGTGATGCTGCACAGAATTGAGGAACTGATGTTGTAGTATAAGTAGCAGTGACTGGCATGGATGATGAAGTAAGAGGCATATGCGCTGAGGTTGAACGGCTAGACGTGGAGGGGATAATGATTGCAATGCTCACGACTTGACCTGTCCCTCCAGCAGTCACAGGCAAATGTGGAAGTGCCTTTCTTGTATTGGTTGCAACCTCTTCATGCAATAGATTATATTTTTCTATCAACCTGACACAATTCCTGCAAATATACCCTCTTCTAATAGACTCAGAATCTAATTGCAAGTTATGACATTGGCAGAAGAATGAAATTAAAGTGTTCCTGATTTTTTCTGCAGTGGAACTACCAAGTAATCGCCGCCGCTTTCTCTCACTGGCAGTGGAAACATCTCCTCCACAACCCAAGCATCTTTCCATTTCTATCCGAGTTTGCAAAAATGAACGCGTAAAGTTTACAGCCAACAATATAACCACAGCCGCTCCATAAGAAGTACAGGCAAAGTATTTCCCCCAGATTCTGGGGGAATGATACGAGATTGATGTGCGCAATGTACCAGACCCTTCCCCCGCGTAGCGTCTGGTAAAGGGTCTGGCTTGCGAGACTAGCCTGGGGGGAGGGGCAGCGCTCACCAGTAATCGCAGCCTAGGAAACAACGCGACAGTTACCGCCCGATTTTCCTTCTGCAGTCTAGCGTTCGACGTTTCATATGGCTTGGGTTTTGAATTTCCATATCTGATCAAAAGAAGATCGCTAGAGATGAGAAGAAGTAGATCGGATGGAAATTATAAGAGCAGTGAAGTTCAATCTGATAATATACTTCCTAAATCTTTCAGTGCAAGTAAGAAATAATCAATTGCTCTCAATATTTCATCAATATTTTTAAATACTATTTCTAGGCAATTTTTTCAAAAACAATAACACCTATAAGAGCTTAAAAACTTCCACAAGTGAGTTGTAATTGTTGCAAATTTATGGAGGCAATATTTGTTGTATATTTAAATTTAATAGATAACACATCATTCAAAGAAATGTATTGTCCATATGTGATGATGCCTTTTACCAATACTGCGACTTGTAGTACGTTTATAAGTCTAAAGAGCCTTTTGAGATGCAACCATAAGACTTCCACTAGGGATTATACGAAGGATTGTGAAATTGTGTATACAATAATACTCAAGAACCAAATGAAACTAAATAGCAATGAAAACAGACGTATTCAGGTAATAGCTATATTGTTTTACGTTAATTCCTATTTTTAATTTAATTATTCTCTGTTGTTAAGATATATTCTTCACAAGACTCAAGAAAGAATGGTGACATACTTCATTGTTTGCATCCTGCAAGTGGTATTGATCGCCATGCTTCTCTTCCGTTTGACAATAAAATAGAATTTTTGGCAGAACCTTCATGTGATATTGAACCAATTGCCAAGTTGTCTGTGGATTGATTCTTACTATTTCATACATAGCAGGATTGAGTGAGAGCATTCAGAGAGTGTGTAGAGACTTTGACATCAAAACAGCATTTAAGTCAGGTAAGACACTAAGATCACATCTTACTAAAGTCAAAGATACTACCATTACCACAGAGTTATCCATAGTGTACAGTATACCCTGCAGTTGTCGTAAAGTATACATAGGTGAAACAACTAGAAGGCTTGAGCAGAGAGTGAAAGAGCATCAGGATGCTTGTAAGAGAGGTGCTGAAAAGGTTTCAGCCATTGCTGAACATGTTTGGCAGCATCATCACCCCATTAAATTGGAAGAGAACCAGTAAGAACCGTGAGTTGAAGATTAATGAAGCTCTACACACACAGATGACACCTACAAGTTTAACAGAGACATATGTTTAGAGCTTCCAGGATGCTGGCTGTCCATGCTGCGTGCATATCACCCGCCAGGATATAAGTAATAGTTAGAGCATACGAGCTTAGGTACTGGTGGATTTAGTGCACTGAAGCCCAAGGGCCAGTAGGCACTGAAGCCCAAGGGCCCAAGGGCCAGTAGGCCCGAGGGCTTTGTGCACTAAATCCACCAGTACCTGAGCGCATGCTCTAACTATTTTAGAACCCGTTTACGGCCCAGTTTCCATTAGCAACTTGGTTTATCAGCATTTTCGCACAAATATGGCGGTGTCAAGCGAATTTCCGGCCCAAAATTAAAAATCTATTAAAATTCAATTGAAGCACACCTGGCAGGTTTACTTTAGCATTGTAGCTGCCAGCTGTTATCTCCAGATCTAACTCTACCCTGGGCTGCTCTGCTCTGTGGTAAACAGTTAAGCAGCTAGCTACGGTATGAGCGTCAGCAGGAGAGTTGTCCGAACTAGGGCTGGTCCCGTATAGGTCGGATATGAGAGGGTAGTAGACCCTCACATATCATATCCAGGCCTCACACAGCTTTATCCGGCCTATTCTATTAAACTAAAACTCAAAAATAGCAATACCCCAGGGTGGTTAGTATGCACTGTTTATATACCTAAAGGCAAAAAATAGTGCACACTTACCAAGTTAGTACACCTAGTAACAATATAGCAACGGGTTCTAATAAGCAGTAAGCATGCCCTGCAGAAATCTTGTTGTTTACATTGTGTTATTATATCCCCACGGACAGTTCGACCTCAGTTGACCCCTGAAGAGGACTTCGGCAAGAAGCCGAAAGGAAACGTTGGGTTAAGTTACAATTAACTATATTGGCTGTTAAAATAAGAGAAATATTTGCTACTAGTGATGTGCTTAAGCACATATGGAGAGCGAGCTGGTCTGACTGAAATTTAAATTTGAATGCTAACTGCTAATAGCTAATTATTGTTAAATATTTTTGTTTAGCTTAATGCTATTCTTTAGCAGCACACAACACGTTTATACATACTTGTTCATTGGATATACCAGCTCAAGACCTGTGTTGTATTCTCTTCGTACTTGACTATTGGACAAAGGATTTTCAATGGGTAAGCTATCAAATTTCCAAGGATGATATGGTGTCAGAGGATAGACTGTCTCCCGGGTGGAATGTCCACCCAGACACTGCGCCCTAGGATGGTTTGTCCCCCAGCCAGCTAAAATGTCCCACTTCCCTTTACCAAATGCGCACGTGTCTTTGAATTCTTACTTCAGAACAGCGTGGAATATGAAGCCATATACCAGTTTTTGCGGCGTGGACAGTACCCGGACGGTTGCAGTAAGAATGAAAAAAGAGTTCTTAGGCGCAAAGCTAAGGACAATTATAAAACAAAAAGATTCTTTGTTTTATCGTCCTCGAGGAGGCACTAGCTGGAAGAAAGTTCCACGTTTTCCTAAGGAGAGAACTCATATTTTTTCATTCTCTACCAGAAGGTAATTAATGATGTTAAAAGCTTATACTGAATACTATATTAGAAGAGATAAGATCCCCTTGCTAAATATATTATTATTACTGGGGTGTTTCAACTTGGCATTAATTGCCTAAGGATAAAGCTGTTCGATGTAATATTTTGAGAATAGGTAGTGTTGGAACTAGCAGCTTAGTTTATCCTCATTAAACAGTATTTCTCCCTGTTCTGCTAATAACTTTTTAAATAGTTTTACCAAGGAATATACTATATCATGTAACACAAACAGCATAATACACAATATAGCATTTGAACCCAGAGTTAATGGACTTCTAAATGGCCTTACTGCCTTCTAGGCTAAGACTGTTGGGCACTGTATTCGACTAGAAACTAAGTGGTGATGTTTAAACTATTATTTAGTAAACTTGTGAGCGTGTAATATATATGTGTGTGGTGTGTGTGTGTATATATATATTTATATATAAATATATATATGTATGTATGTTATAATATGTAAAGTTGTTAGCAAACTTTCCTACTTTGTGCAGGTGGGCATTTTGGCAGAGATTGAACGCAGCAGAAGGTGGCTGAGAGTTTTTATTGGAAGTCCATGTGGAATGATGTGAAAGAGTATATAAGAACCTGCCCCGTTTGTCAGACTACAAATGAAGCCGAGTTTGTTAAGGAAGCTGTACCGCTTCATCCAATTCCAATCAAACCTGAAGTATGGAGACAGGTATGCATTTTTTTCTTACTAAGTAGCTATAGACCACTTGCAGTGATGTAATTTTTAATTACATAAGCGTCCTGAAGTTAGCAAATTATTTTATAAATAATGTTTCAGTTTGTATTGTACTTGCAATTTAGTAACTTTGAGATGGGACATTTCATTATATGAAGAGCCAGCTAGATACAATCAAGGAAGGGAAGGCAGAGGACAATATAACATCAGACATAACAGCAAAGCTTAATAGTATTCATTTAGCCCACTTGGGTTGTTTAACGACCGTAGTTTCATTGGAAAAACAATTCACTTTTAGTGGAAGTGGACAAGTATTCCACCACAAAATGAAGTGCTTTATTCTTTTTCCTTGATTTATTGTATTATATTTTATGACATTTAATTAAGGAGCTTCTTTGATTTGAACAACAATACCTAGTTGATAAGAAATGTCAAGTTGGAATTAAAATACCAAGTTAGCTAATGGTCAATGAACTAAAGAATTACATCTTATTAATAAACAGGAAACAAGCATTGTCTAAACAAGGATAGTATGTGCAGAGTGCACTGTAATACATTTGACTTATGAATGTTTTATCTCTTTATCTCTAAACTCTTCATCTTAGTCGTCATCAATGGTTCCATTATTACGTAGCAGCATTACTCCTTCGAATATAATTACCTTCTGATCTCTTGATCTTGTCATCATCAATGGGTCCGTTGTTTTATGGATTCAGTTTGGCTAGTGGAAAAGCAAATTAAATTGGAAGTAGCTAATAATATGATATAATCCTATAACCATACACTGTAACTAGATTATATCTACTCATAGAATAATATAAAAATATTGATTTCAGCTAAATTTATATTTATAACAAAGAACATGCTATATTATTAGGAATGAAGTCTCTCTGAGACAAAAACTACAGCTTCTACTTAAGGTTATCTCATTCCAGCAAGGTTTATAATAGTAAATTACCTTGTCTGCATCAGCTCAACTCTTAGCTGGAGTCCAGTGTGATTCCTGCAATTGGACATTCTGGCACACCGGATACGCGCTCCGCCCACACAAATCAATTAAGGTTAATAGGCTGTTGCTATGGAAAATAACTCCGATTCTATACCTTGCAGGTTCACGCAGCCAAGCGGATCTACGAGACATGCTGGCAAAATGTGGACTTACCAAGAATGACTGACACACGCACTGAACCAAAGAAGTTATGAAGCCTCAATAAACGGAACTTATTGGAGATAGTGGAGGACGCACAGAAGCCAGAATTTCGTCCACCGCTTCTTCAGCTCATTGTTTACAATATTGTATACTGTATCGAAAAACAAAAACGACTACTTTTATTACCTTGTTAAGTTACGTCGCTGTACCAAAATTGAAACACTAATCATCCGCCTTTCTGTACTTGGAGTACAAAATAGATTCCAATTGTCTCGCACTTTTTTGCCGCTGTGCAATTTTCTAGCCCCCCCCTCCGTAAGCCGAGTTAACTATACTCGTATAAGGCTCTTATCTATGCGTGGGTATTTAAGGTCCGCCCTCTACCTCTACAACTCGGTGGTTTCGTGGTTTATTGCTCAATTAAGCCGCGCGCGAGCGTTGCTATGTGCCAGCACCCTTAATATGTGTAGGTGGGTATAGACCTTATTGGACCACTTCCTAAGACCAAACATGGAAATCTTTACATTGTAACACTTATAGACTACTCTTCAAAGTGGCCTGAAGCAGCAGCTCTTCCCAATAAGGAAGCTCAAGGAGTGGTAATATTCGTATATCGTATGATTGGCAGGTATAACTATGGCATTTAGGAGAATTGGCTGACAACTTCATTAAATTAAAATTATTTTTATTAGGTACTGATGTACTAAAATAATTATATCTGACCAAGGAAGAGAATTCGTCAATAAACTTAATCAATTTCTTTTCGAAAAATTGGGTACAGAACAAAGAATTTCATCAGCATATCATCCCCAAACAAACGATTTGGTAGAACGATACAACCAAACTCTTCAACGTTCATTGGTGAAGTTGGTCAATGAACAGCAAGATGACTGGGATGATTTTCTAGATGGTCTGCTGTTTGCATATAGAACTTCTGTGCAAAAATCAACAAAAGTAACTCCCTTTGAATTGATGTATGGCAGGTAAAAGTAATAATATTTTCTCATTGAGTATCCATTCATGTGTAGTTCATCCATCCATTCATGTGTAGCTGTACAATGCAGGACAGCTGTCCTCCCCAACATTTCTCTATTGATTTCATTGAACGATGATGAAGATTTGAAAGTGCATGATGTTGACCACTACTGTGAACAAACATATACATTCCAAAAAGAACTGTTTACTAAAATAGACAGCAATATCCAGAAGGCACAAGACCAATACAAGAAGAATTATGACAAAAAAATTAATCAGAAAAAAGTAATGTAGCAATGTTTGCAGGATGCAGGGAATGCAAGCCCCACCTTGTTATTATTTCCTAACAGTACATTAATGAAATGCATCTGAATTTTATAGATATAATCCCTTCAAATATTGTTAATTTTATTGATAATTAAATTCATATCGTAGACGCTGATTAATAACATTTGGTGTTATTTTTGTTATTAGTGACACCAATGGGGTGTTATAAATTTGTAGGGTGTTACTTTTATATGGGTGTTTTACTTGCAGTCAAAATGTTGGCAAATCATTTGCACAAAACTGTAGGGATTTTTTACCTGGGCATAGGTCAAATTTTTATGAGTGTTATTGTATAGTACAAAACTTTAGCTTGCAAAATATGATAATAGGCTATGTAAGATCGCAGATTAAATGATGCACAGCTGATAAGCTTAAGCTGTTACCAATAATCGGCAAATATATTTGAACCCCCCTGCCCAAGATTCTGAATCCGCCGCTGGAGGGGTGGGATTAGGGGATTATGCGTTAGCCACTCATACTGTTTATTTTATATACTTATATCATTCTGTTGCTATTATTACACAGGAACTTCCTCCAGAAACATTAGTGCTGCTCAGAAATAGTGCAAAATATGGGAGGAAAGGAGATAAGCTTGTAAAACGTTGGCTAGGTTCCTACCTCAAGAAAGCTGTCAACTCCAGGTACAGCATAACATAACACAGGCTTGGGAAACATTTAGTTAGAATAAATATATGGTAGCTGTAGTTGTTATTACTTTTTTTGTTTCATTTAGACTGAAGGTATATAACGAGCGATGTTTGCCAAAACCAATACATGTAAATGAGAATGGCAAGTCTAAGGTTTTCAAGCTGAAGTCATAAGCTATAGCTATTCCTAATAATAATATAAAGCAGAATATCACATTCAATGTCTCGTCTAATTCTACCGATTCCATTCGTTTGTGTACAAAGCCGTCAGCTATGTTTGGGAGCCAATCTGAGCAAAACATGGTGCTTTCTCATCCAGTCTCTTTTTGTGAAAGCTCTTCCACTTTTGCAGAGAATAATCAACAAGAAACATGGCTGCAAGTAGTTTCATTGAATATTCAGGGCATTTTCCAGACTTTTTATCTGAAGGTGCTTCAGATATATCCTCGATAATTATTGACATTGAACCTAGTATTATTAATAGCGTTGGTAATTCTGAAGATGACATCGAGGAGTCTCCATTTAGTCAATCAGAAGCACATAAAATAAAAATATCTGAAACCAACAACTATGAATGAAGTGCAGCAGCAGCCAAAATCTCCTATTATTCAAGAGCAGAAACACAAAGATGCTAGCTTTACTGTTCTGTTTGAGATTAAAGAAAGGGACAATAAGATGTAATATGACAATTTACTTAACATGAAAATTACGAAATAAATTGTCTAACAACCTTTTGCTACAAATACAAAATTCACTTAGTTAAATGTATATACCTATAGCTGTAACTTTCAGAACAATACTATTAAATGGCTTTATTTTGTTATTGTAGTTTGCTTTCCATACGAAGGTTAAGAAAATAGCAGTGTTCACTAAAAAGTTTTTTCCTTAATTCAACCACTATGGCATCTCTTTATATGATTAATATATTATGAGATTAGCTAAAGAATTCAAGCATGTGGACAAATTATTTCAAAAGCATTCTGGGTGTTAGTGAAAGTATACTTTATGCTAATTCCGACATTACTTTATATAGTTGCCTTTGTTTTAGTTATAGATCTCACAACTGAGGAAGCAACTTGCCAACCTATTGAATACTGGCTCAAGGACTTGCAGGTCTACATAGAGGAAAAGAAAATACTCTTAGAAGGAGGATGGTTATCTGATAATCTCATAACAGCTGTTCAGAGATTACTGAAGGATAGTTATCCACATATTGGTGGTTTGCAACCACCAATTTTGGGTGAAACCTTAACTTTTGAAGTTCGAAGAGGCAAATTTGTAAAGGTGCTTAATGTTTATGGCTCACATTGGATAACTATTTCAAATCTTCTGTGCTCATCGGGTGTTGTAGCTGTTTGTGACAGTAAACCAGACTGTACGCTCAGCAATCAAACAAAAAGACAAATAGTCAGTATTTTAATGACAGATGAGGAGGCTATTAACATACAGATTGTAAAAGTTCAAGCTCAGATGGGTACCAGTGATTGTGGACTGTTTTCCTTAGCCTTTGCCACCTAAATTTGTGCAGGTGTTAATCCCGCAGAAGAATGCTATATTCAAAGTGACTTTCGTGTTCATTTATTTAAGTGTCTTGAAAACAGGAAAATTACCCCATTTCCAATGAAAGCAAAAAGAATAAAGTTGTTATTCTTCATCACTTTATTGTGGAAGTGCACTGCACTTGTAGGCAGCCAGAATACAGTAGAATGATACCATCTGATTATTGCCTAAAATGGTTTCATAAGGATTGTGTTAAAGCTTCGAAAGCTGCCTGGAATAGAAGGGGTTGTATTTGGCATTGTGTGTCATGTTCACCTCAACTGAAACTTAAATAGAGAGCTAGCTGCATATTTACAGTGTCATGTATCATTATTGTTTTGTTATTTCTCATTTTTCTAGCTTTATATTAAATTGGCTATCCAATTGTTAAACTCCCACTATAGCAAATTGTAAAGCACTGTACTTGATATAATCTGAAATAAAACTCCATTGGTTTGTTTAATATGAGCGTTCAATTCTTCCATTAGACAAAACAATTGCTAAAGTGTCTGAGAGCATTTCAATGATTTTTAATGGCATGAATGGCAGAATAAAACAACTATAGAGAACTGTAATAACTAGAAACTCACAATATTATAATGTAAGGTTATAGCTTGACCTAAATTAGCAAACACAAATGGAAGGTAGCTTTATGAAGTGAGAAATTAGGCTTGGTGGGGGGACCTATTTTGTATACAATCTTAGAGAGGGGATATTTTGCCCTGATGGGGGACATTACACACCATGGCACAGTGTCTGGGGGGGGGGAGGGGGTGGGACTCTACGCACTAGAGTGAAATGTTTGGGGACAGTCTACCCTAGGTTACAGTGTCAGGGGGGACATCTCGCTAAGGGGACAATACGCCCTCCAACAACGGGTAAAGATCGATAAACTAACGGTTTTAGTTTAAGCAATCGCCTTTCCAAAGTATGCTACATTCAAAATGCTCTATTGTACCAGGGTTCTAGTAGATATAGCATTATGTTGTATTATGTAATGTCTCTCCCATTCTGTGTCCGTTGCTCTTTTCCGTTTCTGTTCCAAGCTAGATATCTCCACAATGTCATTTTTAGGTATGTGACCTGTGAGATAAAACTCACCTTATCACATAGTGTTATCTCATTGTTGTATTGCCAAGCTCATTACCCCAGTAGTTATAGAAACTGGCCAGGCTTACCAATCATCCTATTTTTACAGCTACCTTCCTCTAGTAAAGCCTACCCAACAGAGGTTAGAGAGCTGCTAAAATATCTGCTGGGGTTGTGGGAAGCCCCTAGAGGGAGTTTTATGCCAACTTCACCTCTAGAGTTACTGGTCCTAGTGCAAAGTACTTCAGTGAAGATACCTAGCAAGGAATAAACCACTTAATACACTTGTCAGAGTGTTATGGCGAGATATTTCACTCTCAGGCTTGGTTTTCACTCGCCTCTAGCTCATGAAAATAAATTAGCCTGCTCATGAAATATTCCACCATATCACACTCTGACTCATGTAATAAGTACTACAATAAAACATTAATGAAATAATATGTAGTTCCCGACTAACAAAACTAAAAATCTTGTAACTACTACTTTCAATGTTGATATGTAAGGCATTTATCACATCCCATCACATTCGGTAGGAATTTTGATTTTGGTATCAATTGTATTATATTCACATAAACGCATTGACTATTCTCTGCCTGTGCACACTACAAGTGAGGCTCATACGGCACCTGCAATTTCATGCACACTCTGAAGGGAGTTACTAAAGTGCATGCAACATCCGTGCACGTGTAAGCTATCATAAAATTGACGTGTGAGTGGTAACTCATGAGTATCATGTTCAACGAGTTGCCAGACAATATGGCTCCTCACCTAAACTTGATTATCAAGTTCAACGAGTTGCCAGACAATATGGCTCCTCATCTAAACTTGATGACATATCTGATACGTAAAAGTAATACTATAAAATAGGTGGAACAAACTTCATGCTTATAATATAGTTATTTTGTGGAAAAATGAAAAGGACACTTCTGGTGGTAGTAGTCATCTTGTTTGTAGTTGTTGCTGGTAATGGTGTAATGCTATCAAGGCTTAAAATAATTTACTATTTTTGCTTTAATTTGTTCCAACAGGTCAATCAGCAGAAGAAGAATCTACAAGCATTGCTAAAAAGAAGGCTACTGACTGCAATGAAAGGTTAGCTATTCAAGGCATGCCAGGATTCCCTGGGTTTCCTGGAACTCCTGGGACTATAGGCGACAAAGGAGAGACGGGTCTAGCTGGTCCACCAGGTCCTCAAGGAATCTCTGGTCTACAAGGTCCAGTTGGTCTGCCTGGAGCTAATGGTATCTCTGGTCCCCCAGGTTTAAGAGGTCCATCTGGTCCACCTGGTCCACGACTAGGATCACCAGGTCCCATAGGTCCACGTGGTCCAAGAGGAGATGAAGGACGTGCCGGTCCACCTGGTCCCTCTGGTGAAAAAGCTGGAGGTGTAACTTATACCAGATGGGGATCAACCTCCTGTCCTGGAGAAAAGATCTATTCTGGTAGAGTAGGAGGGAGCCCCTGGCAGAATCAAGAAGGTGGGTCTAACTATTTGTGCATGCCAGATGACCCAGAGTATGGACTAGCCCACAGAGTTGGAGTACAAAATGAAAGTCCTGTGGAAGGGGCAGAATATAATAATCCACTAGGTTCAAATAAACATGATCGAAATGTTCCCTGTGCAGTATGCTGTGTATCAAATCGAACAGCTTTAGTTATGATACCAGCTAGAATGAACTGTTATGGGAACTGGACCAGAGAATATTATGGATATCTCATGGCTGAGCACAAAGGTCACAGAAGAACAAAATTTATTTGCATGGACCACAGTATGGAGGTAATTCCAGGAATGACTGCTAATACTAATGGTGCCATTTTCAGTCATGCTGAGGCAACTTGTAATGGATTGTCATGCAGCAAGTACAGCACAGAGAAAGAACTGAATTGCGTGGTGTGCACCAAGTGACTTACGGACATTATTGATATCACCATCAATATAACTGTTTTATAATTAGTGTAGCTAGATCCTTACTATGAAAATTTACTAATCAACTTTATACTTATAAAAAGATTTTTTTTCACAAAGCTGCATATTGTTACTTACCACATCAAATTATTTTGTCTATTATGTTAAGTGGCAAAATGTTGGCTCAGGATGTTAAAATTGAGGTGATGCAGAAAATAACATTATTGATATAATTAGTTCAAGGTAGTTTACTATCTCCATCCATCTACACTGCATGGGTTAATTATGCAAAGTTTGCTTGCTTTGAGTCTTCCCATATTTTCGGTCTATGGCCTGCTAAATCCTAGAACTCTGTGTGTTAGACTTCCTTTGGTGTTTCCTGGAACTCTCAAACAGTTCCCAAATTGATTCACAAGCCTAAAAATCAGGAAGGTAGCAAACAAACAATTAGCACTCTATTCATAATGCCACACTCTATAGAACATGAATTCTTTATAAACCGACTGAAATCCACTGTACCTTTCTCCACTCTATCCCTCTTTTCATATAGCTGCTTTGAATTTTTTCTTGTTGATAGACATTACAATTAAAGTACTATATCCTGAACTCTTCCATTAGTACTTTTTATATTAGTGGGAGTGTCTCAGTTTCTGCAACATGCACGTGTTTGACTCCAGACTGACTCTGGAGTATACTCTGTTCCTTGATAAAGTCTGCTTCGTAACTAGCTGCTCTTCCTCACTGATCTCTGTTCCCTGTACTACTTTGGTATTATTTGCCAGAAATGGTTCTTCCATTTGCACAACCACTTTTATTATTCTCTGTCTTGCCTTGCTCACTGCTCTGGCAACTTGCAACCGCTCGGAGCAGGAGTAACTAAGAAAGAATTAAACATGAAGTACTATCAACACATTAACCACCAATAGAGAATTTATTCTGGCATAGCCAGACTTAATGGTCACACATGCAGCCTGTGGGTATTTCTGTGGCTGGAGAATTGTGATGCAGCCTAAAAGGAGCAGGGAGAAAATGGCCATAATTTACTTTTTACTTTGAAAGGATGTTTGTTTCTTTACCTACAGGGCTTGGAAAACCTCTGTTTTGTGTTCTTAGCCTCTCTTGAAATGAGAACCCTCCTAGCTTCAGATGTATATATATAATGGTGAAAAATTGATGGGCTTTGTTGTTGCTGAAACTCAATGCATCAAGTAATGGTTTGTGGGCAGCACTTTAAGCAGGCACTGCATCAGAAGACTACTCCATTTGCAGAAGAAATCTTGAAGATGAACCCCATAAAGTTGTCTGTGGATCATTTAGCCACAGATTTCCAACAACTTTCAAGCCAAGCAGTGCTCTCTTTATAGCAGAAGCTGATCCTTCTTGTGCCCTCAAAAACCAAAATCGTTCGGTACCAAGGGCAGTGAGAGAACCACTTTGAACTTTTCATTGCTGTATGTATATGTTAATGTAATTACTTTAACAGCATTTTGCTTTTGGATAACTTGATGCGACCTAGTTATTACCGTCGTGGTCAGAACAAAATGCTCCCCCCCCCCCCCCCCCCCCCCCCCCACACACACACACATATTCACATAAACCTCACTGGACCAGTAAAACTTAAAAAAAATACAAAAATATTTTCTTGGGGAATATTAACACACATTAATTAAAGCAGTCATAAAAATAAGTCCCATTCTCTGCCAGTAAAGTGTAAACAAGATGAGAAATAAGTTAGCAGTCTCCTCTGTGATAGTCCATTTCTCTCTGTATAACAGCTAAAGAAATGTTCCTGGAAAGAAATTTGGAGCAGTGGGTGTGGTCTCCTGTTCTGGAGGTCAACATGCCACACAAAATCCCTGCTTTGCAACTTGCATCACAAGGAGAGGGTGGAGCCAATTTGTAACGGTACCTGTGAGAATAAATTGAATGAGATACATTAACATCCTCCGAAGAAATAAGAAAAAAATAATAGTAAGCTAGAGTCATGATTGAGTTTTAATGACTTGAATTTCCAATTTTATTTGTTCAGTTCTTCCAATTTGACATAACTGATGCTAACTCCCTGCATTAGTTATCTCTTCTCACTTAAAGTTTCCTGCATTTATATTTTTTTCTCTTTTCTTATTAACTTCGGAGGATGTTCATTACAATAAATTGGAAAAATTGGTATACATAAAAATTCCACCGAATTTTTCCAAGCTGCTCTAGCCCTTCAGAAGGAGAATATACACATTACGTAACATGTTTAAACTAGTCAAAAAAAATGTGTGCCTTTATGATCAAAGTGGATTATACTGGAATTCGGTTCTACATTAACTCATTCTATATTGTTTTTGTTCCTATTGGGTTAAAAATAAATTGAAGATTGAAAAAAAAGTGTTCATCCTTGTTTGTGAATTAATTTCATTTTTAAATGCTCTTGGCCACTAATCTTCCCATTGACTGGTCAGAATTCAATGAAATATTATAATTCTACTGACCTGTAGTATTGTTGGAATAGGGCATCATTAGATTCAAATCTGTCCACCAGCTCCGCCCAGTCCTTGGGAAGTAAGTGTGGCATAGAGTAATTTCCCTAACACAAGAATGTACTGTAAAATTTAAGACGTGGATTATATGAAAAATTTAAAAAAATTAACAACAACAACTTATTCCCATGGATTTAACAAGGACTGCTTCATTTTTACTGTCACACCTAAAATTTGCAACAATGTCATGGAGCTCCAATAATAATACGGACTATAGAGCTCTAAATGGTACCAGTTCAAGACTAATTGAAGCTTTATTTTAGTTATAAATGTGAGAGTGACTATTCACCTACAACTTCATTAACAAAATTCATTTTAAACTGACACATTTTACATTTTGAAAATGAAATAGGAAGAATTAGGAATGTGATTATTGGGTAGTGTGATGGTGAACTTGGAAAGGAAATTTCAAGGAACAAACATTGAGCTCAAGTACGGTTACCTCAACTATACCATTGCGTAAATGTTTTTACTATTATAGTATGAATTGCTCTAACTATTTGGTACCTACATTGATTTGTTTGCATTTATTGATACCAATAAATTGGTACCTACATTCTCATAGTGTTACTTACTTTTGCTGAATATTCAAATCTCCACACCGGAGAGTTTTTTAGGTTGGCATTTGTTAGATTAAAGTAGTAGGATGTGTAATCAAGGACCACCTGTAGTAATAAAGAGTTTGTCACATTTTACTTTAGAATTGGTTGAGTATAAATATTTATGTGGTCACAATGTGTATCATCCAATATTGGATAGGTGGTGGTTTGACAAGAGATTTATCAGACACCACAAAGATCACTGAAGGAATCCACACTAACTACATCACTAAATAAGATGGGCATCAAGCCTGTCCACAAGCACCCTTTGTTCCACAAAACAAAACGTCAATTCTTCCGCGTACTGTACAACTTCCAGCCAAACCCCAGTGTGCTAGTAGGATTTAACTCTAGATTAAATACTTACAACTGGGGCCTGACATAGAAAAAAAAATCATTAACACACCGAAATTCAATTACAACTTTTAAAACTTAATATTTACTGCTATTTTTTGTTGTTGCCTTTGTCCATTTTTTAATTACAGCTTTTTTATACAACTAGTTAAGTAATGTAGTAAACAATGTGGGATCTCGCTCTAAATATTTTTTTGATATGGATTTATTTTATTCCAGACTTATTTGGAAAGATTTACTATAAATAAAAAGCAGAGAATAAGAAACAAACACAGTTCAATTGACTTACATTGCTACTGCCTTCATAGTCTCCATCAAGAGTATAAATTCTGAATCCAGGATTAGCATCACTTGGAGTAACACTGGGTCCAATGTATGCTATGCTAATGAAAACAACAACAACAACAACAACATAATAACAGAAACAAAAACTAACTAGATTTCTAGTTATTTCTTCCTTTTTTGTAATTGTCTCCGTAAATAAAGTTTTACCTTGTAGCTCTGGTTGAGTTATCTTCAAAAAACACTTCAAACTCATCTTGATGCGTGTGGCCAAAAAACTGTCCTGCAATTGTGCTTTCAAATCTACACCCACATGAGAGCAGGTTATTCTAAATATTGACCATTTCCATTGGCAAACACACACACACACATATGCGTCCCATAACCTGTTGACTATTTTGTGATAGTTCCAACCAAAGGAGTGGGTGAACCCTGAAGGTGGAATGTGCCCAATGAGATGTACTTTGTCCCCTACTTTCTCTGCTGCTTGTAACTGTTCCACCAGCCAGGAGAGCTGGCCAGCTGGGTCTGTGTCGTTAATGTACAGCCAACTAAAGAAGGCAGAGTCAGATGGTTTTGATAGTAAGATATGTTACCAACTCACTAGTTCTGACTGTTGGCATAGTTTGTCTGCAGTCAAATAACACGGAGGCCATTTCTTATCTTCTCATTATAAAAACCACCCCTAGATGAATGAAAATTATTTGACATTGTAATAGCATAGTGCATATATATAAACCATTCTCCTTTACATTTAGAACCATCAAAAATTGTATTAGAAATAGTAACTGCATAATGTACACAAGATTGTAAATGAAGTCAATAATATTTTTATAATTGTCTAGGTTGATGTGATGCTTTTCATGTCATAAAACATTATTTTAAATGTACTAGACCACCTCTATTTACCTGAGGATATTATTAAGGGACTCTTGAGATAGCCACTCCCCCCAGGCATTTGTAGCTCCTTCCAATAGCGAATTCAGTGAATTTTTATCAGTTATATAAGGAGGAGGAAAGCTGTACAGTAGATTAAAATGTCATTAATACAGCATAATAAATAATAATAATAATAATAATTATAATAAAAATAATAATAATAATAACAATACTAATAATAATAATTATAGTAACTTTATAAAAATAAAGTGAACATGGTGTATTAAAAAATTAATAATAAAAGAGTTAAATAATACAATTGGAGTGGCTGACATTAGGAGTTTTGTTGCTTTCTTTTTAGTAAACTATAGCTAATGAAATCTGGGCCCTTTTTGCAATAACATTGAATTTTGAGAACACCCTGTGGTGAATTAAGAAACATTTCTTACTGGGCAAGTATTCTTTAAAAAGGTCAGAAATTGTCTTCAAAATGAAAAGCTGGTCACTGCGAGATTGATTCCATACATTGTGGGCGGGAAGGTCGCCAGTCACGTATATCCAGTCAAACTAGGAAACAAAAACTAAAAATGAAAATTGCTTAGATAGTTGCCACTTAAGTACAATCATGGTAATTTGGTGTAAATAATGATCCTTTAAGTAAAACGACAATACCTGATCTTGTATGCCTTTCAAGTACTGCATGAGATTTGTAAGTGTAGAATTTGCCAAGTCACATGTCTTCTCTCCACATTTTCTGCTGCTAATGGTCCAGTTTCTGGAATAAAAATAGTAAGACAATCTGATGGAAAAGCAATTGAAGCTCTGGCTAATAATTGTTTTAACCATAATTGGTTGAACAAAATACTAAACTATTGCATCTATTCCTCTGCTTTCATAGACAATATGTATATTTGATTTAACATTCTAACCAGGTTTGTTAGGAGGTCTGCAGCATATTGGTTCTCCACAATCTTTACTCAGGCCTTCTGTGTAGTTCTGGTCCCAGTGGATGTCTGACAAATGAAGGATCTGATTGGTTGGAGAACCGGGCTAATTAATAACAAATCATAATTACATATAGCTACAGGCCAAATTTTTGGATTATTATGCATCAGAGAAAATAAATTACAAAAAAAAAAAAAACGCGGTAAATTAATGAAGGTCAGGTCTCTGCTCATTAGCTGGATGTAGCTGTGAAAACAGAAGATGCAAAAATTAATTCGCATAAAATGTTGGTTGGGTAACTTATTCTAGCCTTCCTTAGCCAGAAGGTCAAGAAGCTCCTGGGAACTCTAATCTCCCACACGTAGTGGCAGCGGTAACTCTGGAACTCTCCTTCTTCGTCAGCCGTCTTGCCAGCCTCTCTCCACTTCTACCATATCAGCTAAATTTCATATCCTTTACTTGTTTATTTGTACATGCTAAGAATTGTGATTGTTTTAGTCAATTATTTCCTTCTTGTTTATTCTAGCAATTTAATCATTTGTCTAGAACGCTGTTGTATCTTACATTTTTTTCTGTGTAATTGTTGTGTCATTGTCTCTTTTTGCTTTGTTTGCCATTATGTCCACCTTCCCTGGGTATCCTCCAACTTCTGCAATGGATGCTTCTCACCGTCCGCTTCACTCGATGACTACTTGCGGTCAAGCGAAGAATAAGCACGATTCTTTCATCGAGGCGGCATCACTCCAGTCGACGGATGATCCCGAACCTACTGCTGAGGCACCTACAAAGACCGATAGTCATGAACCTTCAGTGGGTGTATCTAGACCACCACCTATGCCAGTAATTAGTGAAGCTCTTTTGGGTTCAAAAGATGCTCCTACTTCCTCAAGCGACATAATGATACTGCTGCAGTATAGAGCTACAGAGAAAGGAGGACCTAGATCGCCAAGACCGTTTCCAGGCCAAACAGTAGGAAATTCTTAAGGCTAAAGAAGACAGGAAAGCAACCCTCCAAAAGGAAATGGCAGACAAAGAAGCCGCCTTGCAAAAAGCTAACACAATCAGGAACATCAAAGACAAGGTTCATTGCGAGCAGGAGCAAGCAGCTAAAGAAAAATCTCATATTCCCAAAATAATGTCATCCGAGACTGCGTACGCCTGCTTCTCAAGGATTGAACGTACGTTTATTGAACAGTCTGTTCCTGTAGAGATGTGGGTGCATGGGTTACAGCAGATACTTACTGGGAAACACTTGAGTACTTTTTCCGTCACGCAGGGTCATTCTCTAAAGACTATCATGGTTTAAAGTCAGTCATTTTAAAGTCTTGTGGTTATTCCAGTGAGACCTACTTGACTTTGTTAAACCCATAGTTGGCTACAGCATCCCAGATTCCTCTTGGCATTCAGAATGCTCTTTTAGGTTCTATGAGCTAGTAAATCACTGTCCCTCTATTTCCTCTTTGACAGGGCCTATTGATATTGACCAAGCTTTACACCTATTTTCAGATGTTTTAGCTTCATTTACTGCTGTTGCTACTCTCAATTTAGATGGAAGAGCTCACATTTCAGTTTCGAATCCCCTATCCTGGTATGAGCGAATGAAAGTTTTTGAAACTTACACTCAGTCTCCAGCATTCAAACTGAACAGATCTAAGAATGACTATAAATATAACAAATTTAGCTCTAACCGTACTTACAACTCTAAACAATACTTATCAGTTAAACCTGACAATAGAGCCACTACATCTGCTGACTCTGTTGCTAAACCAGCTGAGAAAGCTTGGAGATTAGAGTTCCCAGGAGCTTTTTTGACCTTCTGGCAAAGGAAGGCTAGAAAAGTTCCCCAGAATAGAGATTAATCAGTTCTAGGCAGGTCGCTGCCACCAGGAGTTAAGCTTCCCTGAGCCCGAGAGAGGTTAATTCTTGGTTCAGTTAGTGTCATAGGTTAATATGAGATACAGCAAAAACTCCTGGTCTTGGCAAAGCCTTTGCTACCTCATGGGAAGGTCCTTACAAGGTAGTTAGCCAGGTCACCCCTGTGACTTATAAAGTTTCTTGGAAGGATGACACTAAGACTCATTACAAAGTCATACATATTAATCAGCTCAAGCCATACACTGATGAGCCTGATAGTCACTGTCACAAGGTTTTGACTGTTTCAGAGGAGTGTGCTGAGTATGACCCTGAGTATGTTATCCCTGATCATTTTATGGGTGAGAATCTCTTTCCTAATCAGAAGTCATTGATAGAAAAGGTCTATTCCCATAATGCATCCTGCCTCACTGACATTCCAGAGGAAACCGATATTACCACAATGTCTATTCACACCACTAGCAATGTCCCGGTTTGGTCACCTTCCTACACCATTCCTGTTAGTGTCCGGTAAGCTCAAGGAAGAGCTTGATTCACTCTTGTCTGCTGGTATTATTGAGCCTAGCCAGAGTGAGTGGTCCTCTCCCCCTATTCTAGTGAAAAAAAAAGACTGATCTATCCGGATAGTTGTCGACAAGTTAAACTCTGTGACAATTCCTATGCCATTCTATATGCCTTCAACGGAGGAAATCATATCAAGTCTTGGAAATGCAAAGGTCATGTCCAAGCTAGACTTGGCAAAGGGCTTCCAACAAGTCCCAGTAGAAGAAGCCAGCCGTGATCTGACAACATTATCTTGTAAATTTGGAAAATTAAGGTACAGGAGAATGCCGTTTGGGTTGAGAAATGCACCTAGTGTCTTTCAGCTGCTTATGCAATGTTGCTTGCAAAATCTGGAGAGGTTTGCTCTTGCTTACATAGATGATGTAGTTGTGTTCTCAAATTCCTTTGATGACCACCTAAACCACTTACAACTTGTGTTTGATCGTATTAAGTTATTTGGTCTCACCGTTAAACCTTCTAAATGTCGTTGGGCTTGTACAAAGTTTGAATTTCTGGGTTACATCGTTGGGGCAGGATCACTGTCTATTCCAGAAGCTCGGATCAAACAATTTCGTCACTACAAGCAGCCACGGACAAAGAAACAACTTCGAAGTTTTGTTGGTTTGTGTTGTTATTTTCGAAAATTTATTCCATCCTTTTTTTATTTGTGAGCTCCACGAAATTTGTGTCTGGCTAAAACTTCACCTGACATTCTTGTGTGGACCACGACTATGACTGACTCATTTAATTCTATTGTTTCTGCTATTTGTAATCATACAGAGTTGTGCATTCCATCATCCAATGATATTTTTGTATTGTGTTGTGATGCATATTACTCTGCTATATCACATAGCAAAAATGATTATATAACACATGTTTGTGTGTTGACACTCATATTAAACACAATTGATAAATAGTGAGCTATTCTGGAAGGCTTTTCTTTGTGCGACTACTTTTTAAGTTTGAATGGACAAGGAGCTTGGTCTAGGCACACCGGGGATTCACCTTTATACCCATAATGTTGTAAACAAGACCATAAGAGAACAACATTGAATTATAACTTCGAACTCCACGTTTAAGCCAGAATTCATCACATTGAACTTCTAAAATTATGTAAAGGGATACTTGAAGTGGATTTCCTTGATGTGAATGTAGAGACCTGCATGTCCCATATTATGGTAAATACATTATTAGTGAATTTTAGAAGTTTTCTCTCCTCCCCTCCCCCTTTCCCCTTCCCCTCCTAAGACATAAATTTAAAGGAAGAAAAATTGCTAAGAATGGTGCCATTGTGAAGCAACTGCTCAGTTTTGAGTCATATGATTTTGGGCCACTTCTGATGTGATCCACCATCACAAATTATACGAGCGGAAACTGTCGTACACTCTTTAATTGATAAGGAGTCACTTCAGATGCGTCCACCATCACAAATTATACGAGGGGAAACTGTCGTACACACTTTAATTAATAAGAAGTCACTTCAGATGCATACGTCGTCATAAATTATGAGGGGAAACTGTCGTACACTCTTTAATTGATAGGAGTCACTTCAGATGGGTCCACCATCACAAATTATACGAGGGGAAACTGTCGTACACTCTTTAATTGATAGGAGTCACTTCAGATAGGTCCACCATCACAAATTATACAAGGGGAAACTGTTGTACATTCTATAATTAATAAGAAGTCACTTCAGATGCATGTACTGACACATAATATACGAGGGGAAACTGCCGTATACTATTTAATTAATCAGTACAGCTTTAACAATGCTTCGGACGACCATTTCCAGTCAATATTATTACTTTTGTATGGTAAAGCGTTTTTAACACATTTGGCCTGGTGATATCACTGGTAAAGGGTTTTCTGGACAGAGGTTATTGTATTGTTTACTACAGTCGAACTTCCGAATAAAGGACAAAATGGGAACACCAGTTTTGTCCATTGTTGAGAAGCTGTCCCTTCCCGGAAACCATCATTTTTCGACTGTTTATCTAATATTTGATTGTACAAAGTGTACTAGATTATATGAATTGAGTGAAAAATAAATAAATAAAATAATAGAACATAGTATACTGGCATTTTTGAACAAAAAAAAATCACCATCAATTACTCTGTCTTAACAATGAAAATTTTTAAGTTCACAATACTGTTTATAGTTGGTCCTTACTCTCTGGCTTCTTTTATGTGGTCATGATGAGCTTACATTTTCCAATTGCTTCTTTGAAGCTCTTCAACTTTGTTGAAGGAGAAAACAAATGGGTTGTCACCATCATTATCATCTTCTCCTGTTGATTAAATAAAGCTGGATTCCCTATCTCAGTCATTTATGGAGCTATTTGACGGAGGTTAAAAGTACGTGAATAACTGAATTTCATTCGGGAAGTTAGAGCAAGGGGTCGCTAAAATATCACACTTATTATTATGCACACAGAGTACGTTGTGCAAGCACAACTTGCCCTAGGTCCACCTCAAGTCTCAAGGGGCCTAAACCCTTTACCAAACTAAAAAATGCATATATTTTTTTAATTTAGTCATAATAATTTAAAATTGTGTTTATTGATTATTATTATTATCATCAGGTAGCTACAAAAACTTCACATTATATGTGACAGGCTCAGCAAAAACCAGGAATTTTGGCAAAAATGTCAAAGCTGTAAAACAGTTCTATCATTATGCCAAATTTCAAAGTTTAAAAAGTTTGTATCACATCAAGTGCACTATTGAAAGAAAATTCTTTTTTTTTTAACAATTTATTTCTTCTCAGCTTATACGGAAATTAGCAATTCATAAAGCGTGGGATGTGTGGGAATCTCGTGTGGGAATCTCGTGTGAACAATAGCAAAGTTTTCAGGGTTTTCTGGTTACTCGAAAGGTTGGTTACTACAAATAGTGGAATCCTTGGTTAATTATACTCACTATTGTAGTGATTCTTACCACAATAGCAAAGTATTCAGGGTTTTCTGGTTACTCGAAAGGTTGGTTACTACAAATAGTAGAATCCTTGGTTAATTATACTCACTATTGTAGTGATTCTTACCACAATAGCAAAGTATTCAGGGTTTTCTGGTTACTCGAAAGGTTGGTTACTATAAATAGTGGAA
>WLWD01004027.1_pt1 | contig 40329 bp, 20 predicted proteins | sample 6712731 | NCBI WGS metagenome assembly WLWD01 (sample SAMN12718690, study PRJNA576275) | sponge metagenome | isolation source: marine sponge | host: Mycale hentscheli | place: New Zealand: South Island, Marlborough, Capsize Point | collected 2014-11-01
GGGGGGGGGGGGAGGAGGGATATATTAATAGCAAATTTTTCTCATCCTGTTTATTACATCCTCCCTTCAGGGAACAATAAACTGTAAGCGTACCTTATCCAACTGTATTAATCTTCTGCAGAGTATCTTTTAGTAAGGGTCCCAGAATCCTCAGCAGTTCCTGCCCTTGTGGTATCAGTTTGTAGATGATAACTTTCAGTTAAAATTGGAGGCTAAAGCTAAATACTTCTCATAACTAGATACCATTATGAGAATATTTACTGTATTATGTTTTGCTTTATTTCTTTATATGAAAATTACCTTCTCCCAGTTTCGTAAGTTATTGAATATGATATGTAAGTTAAACCTTAAAAGTTGAGGCAGCAACAACCTATAGTGGAAACCTATTGGGCTTGCCTAAACATTATTAATTCAATCAACTCAAAGGTTACTGCTATCTAATACTATATAAGTGAAATATTAGCTAGTAAAGACAATAAATAAGTTGACACTATTGTGTTTTGGTATAGCCTAAGGAAGAGACTCCATTGTTGCTTGTTGTGTTAGAATTCTCACTTACATTCTGGAATCTGTCAACAAATATTTCTGGGATATTAGTCCCAGCAATTTATGTAGAGAGCAAAATGAGTAATATAATAGGAATATTAAGAATATATATTTGGGGGAAAGATGGGGGATCTGTCGATCCTTGAATCAGTCCGGTTGCTCCACTTATGGTAATTGCTGCCACTAATAAGCATGCAGAGAGAAGTGGGGCAAAGACAAAACTAGTAAATGAACTAAAATGGTGAATACAGATATTGATGTGAGCTGACAGTGACTCCAAAAGGGACCCCAGCCCTTACAACATTATGGGAGTGACTATCGTTCATGTCCATGTGAAAGTAGTGGAGCTAATCTCTGTCTTCTCTGTCAAGGGAGGGGCCGATTGTATCGAGTGACACTCTCTTATTCAGAATCCCCCCACCATTATATCATTGTAATATGCACAATGTTCATTAATGATTTGCATCACTAATTATTTATGTCACACTCTATCTGATAGTGGTGTCACATTTCCAGTGTACCAGTCAGTTTTAATTAGGTTCCACACTTGTGTAACTGCGAACATTTCTTCAATACAAATTTTTTTTACCACGTGTAATTAGCTAAACAGTAGTTTTTGTAATTGTAATCGTTACTATTTCTTGAGGCATCTGAATTAATAATTGCAACTGTAATGATTACTATTGCTAGCTATGTAATTTGTAATTGTAATGACTACATTAGCTGTATTAACACTAATGTATACATAATTTATATAGAGATAATAACAGTTTGATCTTTATATCTATCCTCACTTCAGGGAAAGATAAAAAAAAAGACACAACCCCTCCTCCCATCCCAACAAATTTATAGAAAAATTAAAAGGATGAGTGTAAAAATGCATGCCATAGAGTTTACAGGTCAACTGCATACTAACTAATGTTCTTCACTCTTAAATTATTATTCAAATTATGTACAAACAATCATTAATATTAGATAAATTTCATAATTTTTTGACCTAATAAGTGAGCCCCTCCCATTGCTAGCACTGGATTCACCCAGCACTTACTGCACTTTATTGCCAATCTTTGTGGATTTTTTTCCCGTTGTTTAGAAACTACATTAAATCCACTGCCTCCTGTGTTAGAAGTATGTTCTGGTGATTATAACACTATCTCTTGCACAGAAAGTGGAACTGCGCAAATTAATTGGAAATGGAATGATATTATTGTGAGACAATATATATCTGGAATAGATAATAAAACTAATACTACATATCTTCTGTTGAGTGATAACAATATGATGGTGTCAACTCGTCTTATATCTATTGATTCTTCACATGTACACTCTCAATTAGAGTTTAAATTGTTTGAAAATGTCACTTCAGTTAATGTATCGTGTAACATAGCGATGATATTTATAAAAGTAACGGGTAAGATTAGTTAGTATGTATAATATCTGAAGTACTTTTAGTATGTATAATAATTTTTCACAAATTTTTTGTACATGTTTACTGTACAAGAAATAATTTTTATACATACTAGAGATAGCAAAGCTTTAGACAAGCTCATGATAGTATATATTATAACCCTGTACTTTTGAAATGGTATGAATGAAGTGTACTTGTATAATGATTACATCTTACTTGAAAAATTTGCTATTATTAGTATTTTATTGTACTGATCATCTTATTATAGCACCTTTAAAAAAGGTGAAGTGAAAATCCAAGCAGAAAGTCAAATTAATCAAGATGTTCCATTATATGAGCAAGTCAGTTCAGGTAAAGAAGTAACATTTATTGTAACCAACTCAGCATATGGAATTCAGCAGAGAAAACTGAACTTAAATTGAATAACCTTTACTTGTACTATTAACTATACACTTTGTATACATATTTCTGAATGTATCTTTCTAAAAATAACACTTATTTTTATGACTATAATTATTGTAATAAGTATTGAATTAATCAGTCAATTTTGAAATCCTATTTTTATAGGATAGTCTATTGAGACTGATCACAATAAGAGAAAGAATTCCTAATGGATTGAAAAACTTGCTGACTGTACTGGTGACATTTCTCTTTGTTGGTGTCTCAATGACAGAAAAAAATCCTATCTCCCCCACACTAAAGACTAGGCAATCAGTCAGAAGATTTCACCACAAACAAAGGACCTTCACATTATGCTCACACATACTAGCATACACACACAAATAAGAATGTACACACACATACATGCACACAAGTATGTACTTAAAGAAACTACAAGTTTTGGGGAAAGTCTGAATAGATGTTCGCAAAAATAACTTTCTATGAGTGAATAGGAATTGATTCATGTAAACTTGTTTATCTCTTACCTTAGATATTTCTCATAAACATATCCGGTTAAATAGGGAATGATATTATTGTGAGGAAAATTTTGTAAAGGAGAGTTCAGTGGCACTTGACAAAAGTTATACACACAGTCACACCTTGGCTAACAGATAATTCTGCAAAAGAAGTGATTATTTCAAGCGCAAAGCAGTACAATAGGACTACAACTATACAATTAATGACATAATGAACTCGTGAACAAGACTTACAATAGTGAGTCTCATGCACAAACATCATAATTCATTATTCATGCAGGACTTCCTGTGGTGTCCAAATATCTTACAGTGTAAAATTGATATACTCCAGGCATGAATTAAATGTTACATTTTACTCATCTGTATTATGTCATCATCTTACACATCTTTCAGTAAGAAGTATTTCAGTGGCACTTAAATTGTGGATTATTAGAGAATGTAACTACGAAGTACTGAAATTTATTTAGTAAGTAACCCCCTTCCTCATTGCTCTTAGTTAAAGGGTAGGCATATATGCATGCATTTAGTTTAATTAAGGATGCTCACACTTCAAAGTAAATTTTTGTAATGCATTGCATAGTACATTACAATTTTAAGTTTTAACATTTAACAATTACATCATGATGATTATTGACAAATAGCTTCATAAATTCATTACTAGCATTTCAAAATTAAATTAATTTAACTGATAGTTAATATGCAGTATCATCAAATTGTTAATTTTTAATAAAGAGGATTTTGGATGTCACTAAAATCACCTGTTGCTGTTATAACAATATTGGTATAGCATCATCCCTACAGCAAGGTCACCTGAATGTTACCACTACACTAGTGCTTCTGTTGTCAATAATCCCTTACTATATCTACTTCAAAACATGTCACACTTAACTGATACACAGAAATAGAAAAAATATAGTTTGTACCGAGTTTCACAATGTAGCTGTTTACCACTACACTACTCTTGTAAACATTGCTATCAAAACTGATCTTATGTTACCATAACAAATAATGTCTTACAATACATTTTATGCTGTAAGCCATTCTAAACATTTTCAAAGTGTACACAAGATATTATACTAAGAACAAATGAGAATGTATCCATATTTAGTTATCTACGTATAAACCACATTGTGTCAGTGTTATAACCTCAATAGAAGTACAGTGGATAAATTGAGAATAAGGTCAATAATCAATTGGTGTAGCATTTGCAGGTTATTTGACTTATCACTGTTGCAATCAAACTGGATCACTTCAAACAATACTGTTACTAAACAGCATCATTTATAATTTAATAATATAGATATGTATTGCTAAGCTTTCGTTATAGAACCTTACCATTTACTTGAGGACCATTTTTAATTTAATGAATTGAAACACTTAAAGTCATCAAAGCTGTTACATTCAGAGCTAGTAAGGAATAGAAAGGTCATATTTCTACTGAGCCAGTATCTTAAAAACAAAATTCCACCCTGTCTTTTTTAATCCTAGGTGGATAAACTAAGCTACCAAGTGTTTTACTGTATTGTCACCAGAGACTTAAATTCACTCTTAAAAAGTCGTTAGCCAATTTTCAAATATGATCTAGTCTTGTGGAGACTGTTTCTTCAATGGCCAGCTAGAGATGAGTTTACCTCAAACCATCAAAGTATATGAAAAACTGCATGTTTAATTTGAGGGTGTCTACGTATTGATATAAAATGGATAAGAGAGACTCTTATTCCTGCTACTAAATTTTGAGAGTGCAGTCAATAACCTTTGAGATTTTCAATATTACTCATTGGTGAATGATTCTACGCTGTAACTTCATTTGATTTTGTTACTGCAGAAGCTCATTATCATATTACTGGCTACCACAATTACGGAAGACAAAACAACAAAAAAAAATCAGTCACAAACATGAAAATTCACCAATATCATGATCTCATGGATAAGTTAACATGTCTTTAATCATATGAGATCTCAGGTAAGTCTAGACACATCGAAGAGTTAAAAAAAGATTTCTTATAAATATTTATATACTGTGATTAATGTAATCCCATCAATTGCAGCCATACCAAGGATGAATACCCGGGAGAACCATGTAGTCAGCATTCTGTATGTGTGTTGTATGTGACAAATGCAATTTATAGCTAAGTAACAACAGAGTTGACTTAAGTAAGTGTAATACATTTTGTCAAATATTTTATTGTTTACAAACATCCAGAGAAATTAATTGAAGTATAAACAAGTACTATTTTGGAACTAGATATTATATTCTTTGGACAGCTAATAAAAACATTTTTATTATCAAGAGTTTCACTTTAAAGTTGTAAGAAACATGTTGCTTTCTTTCTTTAAATGTATACAAGTATAATAATTACATGGTTCATGAAGAGTAGCATGAAATCTGCCCAGTTGAATTTGTTTCATAAAAATAGAATTAAGTAACCTAGCAACTCTAGAATCTACTGAATGTGCTTATTTCAAATTTCATTTAATATTGAGCTAATTATTTATTGTATCAAAATAATATATATCTGTCTGGGTCAAACCAGACAGAAGCTTCAGGCAGTAGCCAGTCTGCAATACAGTGAAAAGGATTCCTCTGGGCTTATTATCGAATATCGTCGAACTTCGCCTCGAACATTAGTTACTAGGATATAATTGGTTACTTTTATTGTTTTTGCCACTATACCGATATGTTAAAAAGTTATTTTCAACATAGACTTGAATTTAATTCTGGGCGAAGCTCATATTCTTTACTGCTCAGGTTATGTAGTACCAGAGCTGGTCCTTCAGTTTCAATTATCCTTGCCTGGGAGTTACGCCCCAGACAATATCAAATTTGTGTACTTCTTGTTTTTGTGGATTATATTATGTAGTTACAAGACTGAAGGATTCACTGCCTCTACCAAGCAAGACAGCTTAGAGAGCCCCTAAATACATCAGAATGAACCGCCATTAAGGTTTAGCTTACTAACCAATTGTTAGATAGCCTCTTGTTCAAGTGTTGAGACCCCACTGGAGCCTCCTTTCGAACAAATAATGTCCTGAATGCTTCTGAAACGTTTGTAACTCTTTTTTGCCTCCCATAACGCCACCTACTACTGGAAAACCAAGAGACTCTACGATACAACTCTCCCGAGAAGTTCGTTCAAAAAGTAAGTACTGCTGGTCTGCCAGTCGCTCACACTTCCCAAAAATGAAAAAAAAATTTTGTTTTGTTTATTGTGATGGCACCCCTTAAAACAATTTGTCTAAATTCATTCCCAAGCTAAAATTTTACGCTATGGTGGCTCTTAATTATGTTTTTAACCACAGTTTAGTAAAGAGAAGCCGTTTATTTTTTGTGACCAGAATTTCCTGTACAAATATTGAAATCAATGATTGTAGTCTAATCTATTGAATTTAATTATTCTCTGTGGTTAGTATACACACAAAAATACACAAAAATACACGTATAAAATTGACTATTTTATACGCATGAAAAAAGTACAAGTGGTCATTGCCCCACCACCCGAACGTTCGAAATAGTAATATTCTATTAAATTGCGCTGGAGTTCGGTATACCGTAACCTCCAACAGTAGATAGCTTTCAAAATCTGTTAGATTGATCTGAAAACGTTATCATGAGGATATCGGTTGTTCTCTCTTTAGTAGGAGTTATTACACACATTGAAGGTAAGGCACGTTGAATAAAACTTAGTTTATCTCTAGGGTAATAATTGGAAGTATAGCAACACTTACTTTAATTTTCAAAGTAGCTACGACCGGGGTGGGATTCTGAGGAATAGATTAAGCTTACCAAATCTATTATAATTGGACTAGTATTAGGACGAGTGAACACCCCCTGTATATAATTAAGAAGAGACACCAACTAGGATTGAGAAGGAGGTGAGGGGGGGGGTCATGGCCCCCTCTGGATCCTCCCAGAACAGCAATTATTTTACTGTATGATTTCTTTTTTAACTGATGAAGCCAGAATTCTGGCATGGAAGAGAGTCCTTTTCACAAAGCCTAGCACAATTTTTTTAAATTCTTGCTAGAAATAAACAACAAAATGGAGGTAAAATTGGTTTTAAAGCAAGTGCACTTTACTACGACTTCTTTTTTTATATTTTATTTTTTTTATTCAAATTTGACTCAATTCTGACTTGAAATTACTATTATTCTCTCTTCTCATGAATTGGAAGGCGAAACCTTAAGTTCCAATTGACCATCAGCAAATACAAACCCACATTCTTTGCTGCAGTTATTCCTACTCCACTAGAATCTGTGAAATCGTAGAGCTATTGTATGTTTCTAGCTAAATGGCCACTGGTTTGAGTAGTAATTCGATTATACACTCAAGTTAATGAGAGATTGTAGTGGATAATTGTACTATTTTAAAATAAATAATATCTTACATACACCACTATAATAAAATTTTTCCCTCATTACATCAAGTTACTGTTTTATCAGTAATGTGCTTGTGAATCAAATACAACTGATGAAGGCTACAATCAGTAACTGATGTGTTACTACTGCTGGAACTAGTTGTTTTCATGTTTTTATTACTGGTAATTCAAATGATAATTAAACATACTATGTTGCGTTTTGCAGGTATTATCACTATTCCTACAACATTGTTAGAGCCTAGTGGCAATATATATTTGTGTAAAGGAGATCATGTGACTCTGCAGTGCAATGTTTCATCTGGTTCCATAAATTGGATGTGGCTTATAAATTCTACAGATGTTCGTGTCATATACACTCAATTAGATGGTAACACAACTAGAACTGATGGTAGTATAACAACACAATATTTTGGTAATGGTTCTTCCACATTAAGTTTTCAGTATAGAGTAAGTCATTTAATCCCATCAGTTATAAGCTGTAATATAAATCATCTCGTCAATATTTTGTCAAAAGGTAATACTACATTTTCTTCTTTCTCCTATAAGCACAACTTAGTCAAACAAGCAAAAGTTGTATTATGTGGTTGTTGTGTGCTGTCAGGTTTAGTATAATAATGTAATTATTACAAAAATGGTCATTGTGATGTTATTAATTTTGACATACAGTATTATGGGGCTATTTATTTCATTATAGTTTAGTGTGGAAATTTAATCTTGAGCAGGTGTTACAAATGTTAATGCATAGAAATAATATTATATGTAACCTGTTAAAGTTTAAATTACTCTTCAATTTTATAATAGAGCAATTAATTCACAAAACTTAAATACAAAAACTGTTATTAAACTAACAATACTATCATCAAAATAATTCATGCAAATTATTTCTGGACATGAATAAGCAAGCATTGGTTGTGGTTTAGTTTTAAACCTTAAAAAAAAAGGCAAATGACCACCAATTCTGATTATTATACGTTTATTAATGAGTTAATTTAGCTGTGATAATATTAATTAAGGTAATGAGCATAATGAACTGAGATATATAATAAGCCATTTGCTAATGTTATCCATTAATTCTAATATTTTTGTCAATTTGTTGTATTTTCTCTTGCATGTCAGTGAAGCCAAAATTTAATATGTTTTTCATAACAAATTTTGTACCGTTGGAAACGAGAGCCAGTCTTATCTTACAATTTACTAATTCTTCATTATCACCCACTAACATCACTTTGTCATCAAAACTTGGAACAATTAATTTTGATAATAGAATCATTAGTGTTCCACTGACAATTATTTATATGGAAGATTATACAATCACCTTCAGAACTGACGTCTGTGGGGAAGAATTTTATGTTGAAGGAAATATATCGATATTGAATTGTTCAATAGATCAAAAATTTGTCATATCTCTGGATTTAAATGATACTAATTATACATATACGTGTACTGAACATGTATTGAATGGTACCTCATGCATAAAAGTTACTTCATCAGAAATGAATTGTAGTTCAGGTAATTATATATTGTAAGAATAACTTGGACATGTAATAAGGGCAATACTATTGTAGTTTTATAGTTACCATAATTTGTTTTTAATAAAAGTTATATCTCCAAACACACAAAATCACAATTGATTGAAACTTTTTTATGCAAATTCAGATGTATAAAGTCTATTAATTCATATTTGGTGTGCAAAGTTACCATAATTTATAAAATCAATTTTAATTATATAATTTATGATGGAAAAAAATGTAATAAAATAATTATAATTCCTGATTATCTCTCTGGAATGCTAAATGTATATCAGTATAATAACAACTGGTAATAATTTACTCTAAGTGCATTCTGAAATAAAGTAATGACATTTAAAAAATTGTTGGTACACTTCACAAATGGTGTGCTGACAAAATGAATTAACATTGTATAATATATTATTACTTATACATACTATTCCAAGGAATTCCAGATAATCAACATTAGCTGTCTATATATATATATAATATTTTAGGCGTTGGTAATTAATTCTACAACTTAGATAAAAAAATTTAATAAATTTTTAACATATTCACATAGCATGAATATTCTGCTAATTTTATAGTAATTCATGCTATGTGAATATGTTAAAAATTTATTAAATTTTTTTATCTTAAGTTGTAGAATTAATTACCAACGCCTATCAGAAGTCATAAGTATTGTTAATTAGTAAATTATTTTAACTTTTCACTAGATATTTATAACTTTGACAACAGCACAACTACTGGAACATCTGTCATAGCCACTGAGAAGAATATTTGTACTACTAACAATGACTATTACCTAATTATTCTCCCTGTGGTATTCTGCTTTTCTCTTGTTTTATTTATACTTTCTGTAATACTATTCACTATGACATTTGTAGTGATAAAAAACAGAACTACAAGGTAAGGAATAATTCTAGCAATAGTAGTAATAAAAAAAATTGCACAAAATTTTTAAAATGTTATGGACTGATCAGGCAAGCTCCAGCAGTTCATTGTTGGGAGGGCAAAGGTTGCATGAATATGTGTACATTGATATACTACCATCAGTTTTGTCAACTTGCTAAGATATTAAATGATGTTCGTTTGTATGATATTCCATAAGCTACGCTTGAAATGTTCCTATTTCTCTATTTAGTAATCTCTATCAAAGTTAGTTAATTAATGTTCTCATGGAAATGTTGCATATGAGGTTTCAGGTAAACCAAGACACAATATTGGATCTCTCGAAAGTAGAGTAGTTCGTTAAAGAAATACCTGCCTTGATTTTATTTCTGAATAATGTTGACAAAATTACTCCATTGTTGTCAAATTCAATGATTTGTCTAAACTATTACTTTTAATTTTAATTGTTTGTATTATACAGAGCCAAAGAGAGAAGCACCAATATGACCAAATGTGTGACTACTCCGCAGCATCCTAGTATACCTACCTATGAGGAAGTGAAAGTTGACCATCACAGTGAAGCCACAGAAATGACAGCTAATTCAGCTTATGGACTTCAACATACACCAGATTATTAATACTATTTTATTATAATGTTCTTAAGTAAATACCTCATGACATTACAAAAAATGTAAACATTTATTTAATCTTTTCTGTTCCTTAAAATACTAGAATAGTGTTTAATTCCGTGCAATACATTGATTTACCTACAATTCATTAAACAAGTTATCATTACATAATATAGCTACAATAATGTCATTAATTCTAAAGTAATATTGTTGGATAATTTGCATTGCTGCCACTTTTTATTCTGGCTCTTGTCAACTAGTTATTGAATCAGCAGAACCAAGGGAAAAAATGTGTTATTGTTTGATTGATTTGTAGTAGCTAGCCCAGAGCAGTATCCTTCATTCATTCCCTTTAAGGCAGATCACCACATGTCTACAAACATTCTCTGATAGAGGTGGGGAGCTTGAAACCACATCTACAAGCTAGTGGATTTTTACCGATAGAGATTCTACTCCCAGCAATTCTATCTACATTTGGGTGTACACATAACCGGATGTAAATAAACTTCACCCCATATATGCTTTATACATACTAATACTGTTACCCATATCAGGTAATTGAAACTATACACTTAATAAATGATGACCTGACCCTTGCCTTCACCGAACAGTCGGTAAAGGATCTGGCTCACGAGTTCAGCTATAGGACTATAAACTGAATGCACATTACATAATTGAAGAAAAAAATTACAGCTTCCGCCGAGCTCTTCGTTTAAGTAATACATTTTGCTTGCGGGGTTTTATGCTGGATATGTCTCACTGCAGTAATTTCTGTTCCAGTGCATTATAGCCTACACCTAGGGAAAGTTTTACTCATACTTAAGAGCAACGCGGAGGATGTGGACGGTCTCGAGCAAATACTTATTGATGTGGATTGCATTGCTTAGAACACCAGTGGGGGCTCAATTTAGTGAGTGTTTAGTTCATAGATACCGGAATTGTAGCATTTGACTTCACTCTAGCTAACACCACCGACATTCAAATTAGCAAAGGAAAGGGGTTGTAGATAGCCCACATATTTATAGTAACCATAGTTTTGGAATTCTGGGTAGATGGTATGTTGTTGTATTTTTTTAAACTACTAAGCAGGACACTTTATTTAGGCTCCAGTCATGTAGCATTGTAAACTGTATGGCTAGGAAAAGATAACAAAGCCAGATGATGATCTAGATTTCCAAGGAGGAAGAGTTGAGCTTCTTGACTGCTGAGAATTCCTTCAGCTAAAGGTTGATTATAATTACCACCTTCATTAAAGAATGTGATTAAAACTCAGGAGTTAGCACTCAAACCCTCACATGTTTTAAACAGTATAGCAGGCCTTACTAATTTAATTACTAAAGGGAAGTGGTAGTAGGGGTTAGGAATTTTTTGGCGTGTTAAATTAAAGTTCTATAGTGTATCAGCAGCACCCAACAGTTAAGGTAGGTACATTATTCAAAGAAATTTTAATTACTTCATTTTGCACTCTATAAATGCACACATAACATTAATATGCCCTAAATCTGATGTAACATTGACATGCAAATGCAGTTATTGTCAATGATAACAAAATTGAACAAGATTATTATTCTCCCTTTTTTGGCCCGTAAAGCTTTTTTTGTAATAGTTCATCTTTATTAAGTAAACATTTTCACTATAGAGAGAAATTCTATTGTTTTCAAGTTTCTAAAGCTTTTATTAACTATTCTACAATTAATGTGTTCTAAATCCTTTGTTTGTTAACCTAATTGCTATAATTATACTAAGTTATATCTGTCATAAAGGATAGAGGAAATGCATAAGCAATTGCATCCTCTTTCTACTTTATATCACATTACCATATCAGTGTTTGCTTGTTTCCAGCACATTGCCACTAAATTATTATAATGGAATGAAATAGATGACAAATGTAGTGATTTAACTAATTGAAAATGTGAAACTACTTCAATTATACCTTTTCAGGTGCTACACTTCTTCCAACGGAATATATTATTAATGTCTGTCCTGGGCAAGTGCATACTCTAACTTGTAATGAATCAAGGACTGGATATTTATATTGGGAATGGAGAAGTTCTAATGGAATGATGTCAAGGAGATATTTTCGTGCTGAAAATTTAAACATACCAATGCCTCTTGTTCAAAGCCACAATGAAGAAGTAAACACTACTTTATTGAGTCTGGTCAATAGTTTCGTCAGTTCAACATTGCAATTTACGTTATCTGGGAATGTTCTATCAGCTAATGTGACGTGTAATCAAGAATCAAGAAGGATTAAAGTTGTAGGTTAGTCAAGGTGGGTATGGACCAGTGCTACCATTAGTATATATTCAGCTAAATTCATGTGCGTGACTAACTGAAGTATTAACTAACCATGAACAAATTTCACACATTTTCAATTTGTGATTTTTTTGTATAGTGTTTGTTACATGAAGTATATTTTTATTAGATGGTTGAAAATATATTTTAAACTTATCAGAGGTGTGCAGCATACTATAACAGTTTCTTGAGGTGCATTATTTTCTGATGGTTACTTTGTTGGTTAAAAAAAATGTCCATTATCAGAAATGTTTGTACTATTAAATATATACATGAATAGTACTAAGATTAAATTTCGAGACTATGGTGAATGAATTAAATAGAATGGGCAAGTGAAGAAATAACTAAATTCTTATGAGCATGGGAAAGAATTTTTTGTGCTTCAAAAGAAAACAGATTTACAACAAGTGTTGTCTACATAATATATTGTAGGTCTAATTATACAACTTTATTAATTATATGAATGTCTAGGATTTAAACCAGTAAACAACTTCAGAAAATACTTCAAACCATGAAGTATGATTCATAGATTTCCGGACACTATAGAATAAAATAACTCAGAAGAAATGTATTCTATGACAAAAACCATGTGGATATGTAATTATACATTTATTTTGAAAAACAGCAAAACTTAATGATATCATAGATATATATATTATATATATTTTTGGTATCTATCTCATTACATATATTGCTTATAATCAATATTTTATATGATACACTCTAAAACTTCTGTTTACTTCAAAATATAAGCAATTGTTTTTTTAAGCTTGCATTTATTAATGTTAAAAATGATTTTTTTACTATACAAATTCTGCATGACTTAGCAATTGCATGTAATGAATTAAGGGGTAACAGAGAAACCTACCACATTTATTACCTAATGATAAATTGAACTAAATGTTTATTGTGTAACTTAAGCTTACTAACATTGAACACTAATGTAGATCAATATGCTTTAGTTTTAATATTTTTTGTTGTTTATTCCTTATTGACAGATTGCTCTACTCCAGTTAATTTCAGCATTGTCATTAATGCTACAGAGAATGATATTAGTAATATTCACATTAGTTGGAGTAATCATTTAAACATGAATTTTACTTATTATGTTAATATTTCCACAAACTTTAAGAATGATAAAAATGCAATATCAACAGATAACTTGTGTATTGATTTCACATCAAGAGTTGGAGTTTCTTATAATATATATATTAGTACCTACTGCTGTAACAATTTAACAGAAATTGGAGATTTTCAATTTACTATATTAAGGAACAATTCAATAAAAGTCATAGGGGATATTTTATACAATATAAATTCTATCAATCAAGATAACAACATCAGTGAAGACGGATCTTTTATAACAACTATAAGTACTGGTATGAATGTTAATTGATTCAAGTAAATTTTATGCTTGTATTACTCTGAAAAAACATTTCCTCATTTGTTTCAGATACCAAGAAGAGCTTCAATAATGTGGTGACGTTAAATTCTTCCTTTGACGATTGTTCTTGTGAAAACTTTAGTAGTTTTCAGACTATAATTTTGCCTATAGGATCTGTAGTAATTGCTATATCTATTTTACTAAATATTGGACTTGTTATTGAAATAGTAAGAATCAGGAGAAAGACCAGTTGGTAAGTATGTAATATTTATGCCAATTAAACTGATTGGAAGACAATATTTTGAGGAAAGACTATTCTTGTATGTAACAATTATTATTACTGATCTTTAGAACATTCACATGCATTAATATCAACTATTCATAATAGTGCTTTTATCCTTTAAAATTATCATACTTGTAATGCAGCTCATCCAATAAACATGATGATGATAAAATTGAAGCAAGAGGTCAGATAGATCAGAGTATTCCATTATATGAACAAGTTGACTCAGAAAAAGAAGTGACATCTGTGGCACCTAATGCAGCATATGGAATTCAGCAGAGAAAGAAAAACTCGAATTGAATTAATGTATTAGCATCTAAACACTCAATTTAAACATTTTTATACACATTTCTGTACAAATTTGTTTAAACAATAATTATACATGCAGAAAAGTAAAAAAAAAATTCTATTTCATGTATATGTCGCTAATACATTAATTAATTTTTGGGAAACAACAGATATCAAAATTAAAATAAAAGCTAGTGAAGTTTTTAATAGGAATTATTTTTAGTGTTAATTATTTTGCACCTTTCTTACCAATTAACTTTAAAATATAATTATTATCTTATTTTATATCTTTATCATTATCATTGTATTTCAGTTTTGCACAGAGTGACATTGAATTCGTCCTTAGATAATTGTACTCGTGAAAACTTTAATCTTTTTTAATCTTTTTGAAACTGTTACTATTCCTATTGGATCCGTAATAATTATCCTATCTCTGGTGCTAAACATTGCATTATTGTGGAACCGATAAGAATAAGAATCAGAAGAAGGACTAGTTGGTGAGTCTTAAATTGGTTCCAGTTTATATTTATTTGTATGACTAAAAATTAATTTCTTATATATTAAAATTAATATCTGATTATGGTACAATTTTCTTGAACATTTAACTTATTCAAGCACATTTCTAGAAATTTTGCACTCTAGAATTTAAACGTTTTTTTATTTTTTACAAATAGAAATCACCAAAATAGTTCAAATCTAAGCTTTGATTATAACATTTTTATGAATCATGAATTGTTCAAGTTAAATGTATATTGTGTTATATATATATTATAGCTATAGCTCTATGATAGCACTTAGTAACAACATGGTTTTAAAATAGAGTAGATCTTTATACTCAGTAATCTGAATTTAATAAAATCTTACAACTGCATTGTTGTAAACAGAAACCTTTTCATTTGTAAATATGGCCAGAACTCTGTCTACAAATACTAATTACCTTTCACCCACAACTCAAAATTTTGTAAAACGATTAAATAATTATCCCCTACATCTAAGACTCTAACAAACACTGCTGTTTTGTAAAATTTGGCATGTTTATTCAAGTAGATGTATTGTAATTAAAGCTATCTAATCATATTATCTATGAAAACAGTTAAGGATCATACAACATCCATATGAATATGAAATTTAGGATTCATATCATATCACAATAAAAATAGCCAAGAAAATTGTCAGTTTCTGATCCATGTCAAAGTTAGTCATCTAAATTAACATCTAATATCAGTTTAGATGAGGAATTTGACATGGATCAGGCAAAATAATTAAAAATTAAATTACAATAAAATGGTTGTACCTTATCATTTTTATTTTTTGTGACAATATTTGGACAATCACTCAGGAATGTAAAATTGGATTTTAAGGAAATCATTATTATTGAATGCAAAGAATTTTGCTAACTGAAATATCATAAATGATTTATTATTGCAGTGAAGATTGTTATATGGACTAATATTATAATTATTTACATTATTATGAAAAATTAAATTTAGATTTCTTTATGCAGAACACAATATAATTACATGTGCAGATGGGGATTATTGGAGGGGGGAAATAGTAAACTTTAAAGGTTTGTTTGATTATAAATTCCTGATTAAAGATAATTCTGCACCATTCCCTTTGAAAACTTAAGTGAGTCATTTTTATGGAGTATTTAATAGTTGAAAGTGGAGAACTTTGTATGATAACAGCTTTACTTATTCTATAACTTTCAAATGGCTTAATTATAATTAATTATAATATTACTAAATATCTAAAAACATGATTGAATAGTCAAAACAGCATTTGAAAGTTGAAGTGATTAAAAACGTTCAGACATTTTGAGACAAAATAACTCATTACATAAATAAATTTAGTGAACATAAACCTACTGATTGACTTAATATTACCAAACGAGTTTGTTATGTATATATTATATACATTAAATATAATTATATATATATATATAAATATATAGCTAGATAAGTACAGTGTATTGATGTACTGATTTTGATAATAAAACACGATTCACCTCAGTGACACCATCAGTATAGTTTTTTTACTGTCAAACCCACATGATTCATTTCATAATAAATACATTTTCATCACAATAAAGATACTTAGACAAGATTGAAGTTTGTTTGAGACACTGGCTAACAAAAATGGAAACTTGTTTCTTCCTAACGAGCAGTGGATGTCACAACTTTGATGAATAATTTGTGTTTTAAGTTTACCCCCCCCCCCCAATTCTAAAATGCTTCCACCACACACGTTAATTTGGAACCCTTACCAGTGTATTTAGCCCCAACTACCCTAACCTATGCAAACCATTACCGTGGTCATGTGATTTGAACATTCCCATTTGGAGCAGGTTTGTCAAGTGATCCAGGAATTTACATTTTGGGGGTAAGGGCAATCCACTTTCACGGATAACCTGATGATTTGCTTGTATAACAGTTTGCTTGTGGGTTGTTTATTCATGTGACTACCAACTAAAAGACCACAATTAATACATTATCCTAAACAGATGCTGGAAATGGAAGCATAATTTTTCTATCTTATGAACAATACAGTGCAAGCTACTGCTTAATTAAACTTTTGTTTACAAGATATCCAGAGTTAAAATTGAAATGAAAGCTTGTCACGATGATTTTGGGACTTACAAAAGTTGTTCTTTTATTTTTTTGGATAGTGAATGATATGATTATTATGAATAACATACTGCCACTCACAGTGATCAGGTTAAGGCTTGATCATTTAAAACTAGATATCACAAATGACAAACAATCAACTTAACTTTCACTTAATTACCATTTTTATAACTATATCATAATTGAAACCACAACACACATATATACCCTTTCAGTCCCAAATAAAATTTACATATTTTGGGTCAATATGACCTCATATGCAACACATATTTCTTTCTTAAGCTTGTTCAATTCCTATAAGCACACACTATCTAAAATGCTGGGTACGCAATGATTGAACACAACCCCCATGTATATGAATGTGCCCAACACAAGCGTTTTATTGGGGGGTCATTTTGACCACACAAGAGGGAGCTAAAGGGCTTTTGTAGTAATACTGTGGTAATGATAAGCTAGAAATTCAAAATAAAATACAATGAAAAGGTTATACTTAATAGTGAACATAACATTGTGAATCTCAAAGCAAGATTAGAGGAGACATGTAACATTTTATTGTCTAATAACATAAAATTAGCCATTAAATCATCTGGTACTAGTGCTTTGTTGAAATGCCTTACTCTCCGTTGTTTATTTTCTTTTCTTATACCCTAGGTTTGCCTTGCCACAATTAATCACCTATAGTGTGTCCAAGATACTGGTGAGCAAATTGCAATTGTTGACGCCCCTTTCCCAGACTATGGCAGAAACTAGTTATTCAGCCTAGTGCTAATTAGTAGCTAGGGGAATTAACTTAATTACTGGCCAGCAGTTTAGATAATGGATTATTTATTAGAGATAAGAATAGCAAGAGGTCTGGGAGAGATGAGACGTTAGAATGTGTGCAGATGAAGTCGGTTTATGAAGAAAATGTATCGGATGCGGTTCTATGGTTTTGTATGAATCTCATTACCGTTCCCGGGAAATGAGATTTGGTAAAGGGTGGTGCGTAGCATTAGAACTTAAAGGTGAACAGAGGCGGTTACAAATAAGTAGCAAAGATTAGAAGTAAAATGAAAGTGAGAATACATCAGATAAGCAAAGTGAAACATAATAATAGGTGTGAAATTTAGTTTCCGTTGTGTAGTGAAGTCGGGCCGGCCGGGCTTGAGTGTAGAATAGAAGGTGATCCTCTGTTCGGTCCCGAACATACTCCGGGGGAGGGTTTGAGGAGAGTAGCGAATCAAGTAGAGTGAAGTGAAGCAGAAGAGGTAGGATGCGCCTCCTCATCTGAGTCAGTAACAAGTGGAACTAGGCGGTTGGTTGGACGTGTGTAGGTCCTGCCTCTACAGCGAAGTGTGGCAACTCGAGGTACACCATCATCTCCTGGATGCAATTGAGAGATGAGGGCTAATGGCCAGTTTCTGGACTTGAGGCTTTCGTCCTTGACCAGGACGATGTCGCCTGTGTGGAAGGCGTTCCCTGGGCGGAGCCATTTAGCCCTAGTGGCACAGCTGGACAGATAGGAAGAGCTCCAACTGCGCCAAAGGTCTGCGTTGAGTTTCTCGGTGAGGTTCCATCGTCGGAGAAGAGATGTCTTTCCTGAGGATGGTCTTTTGGAGGGCATAGCTCTCAATGGGCGGCCCACCAAGAAGTGCAACGTTTATACTTAGTGTACAAAGTTATGTTATGGTTCATATGGCATCAAATAAGTATGTAATATCCCTCCAATAATAAATTTTGGGGGAAAGTCTGAATAGATGTTTGAAAAATAACTGGACAGGTGAATGGGAAAGGATGAACCAAAAAGCAAGTCATGTGTCGAGCTTGTTTGTTACTTGCTTATATCCACTTTCAAGAGTAACTATGGATTTAATGTACCAATATGGCTGATGCTTGACTCTTCTTGAGTTTTATATGTGAATAAGTGTAATAATAATATGTAAAATTTGTTTAAAGTATTTCTAAAAGAAGTAGTTTATGTTCACGCAAGCAATTTTTTACTAAATACAAGCTTTATGAACAAGAGGTAGCAATATTGTATCATAATTAATAATTTAAGACTAAAGCAGACAAAGGTCAAGTAAGTATAGGCAATAATCCATGTCATTGAGCAGGTCTTGTAAGTGATTACATTTTGATTGAATTTCCAGGTGTATGTCAGAAATAGGAATTTACATGACAGTTTCAACTTACAGCTATAATTATATAGTGAATTTCAATAGCATTAAAAATCATGCACTTGTGAGATAATTAATACAACCATAAGAAGGACATAATCACAAACCTAAATCTTATTTAATATTGTTCTAATAAACTATCAACGATGATATCTTAACATTTTAAATGAAATTTTGAGATTTTTTTTAGTATAACTCAAAATTCAAGGTACAGTGTTATTGAATTTCCTCTTACTATTGTGGAGTTAGCACTTTGTGATGTATGTTCTACTCTCAAAGCCACAAGTACAAAGAATACAAAACAAATCAGTAATTACATTTAATTCAGTCTGTCATCGAGAAATTCAGCAAAGGTAGCCATTGCCTCTGTACTAGTAGTTTTGAAATGGAAATATCAAAAAAAAAAAAATAATAAATTAAGCAGGTTAAACTTTTAAAAAAATATTTAACAATAAATTCAGATTATTGTACATTTTGATGAGGTTAAATAGCTGTGATATTAATTAAGATAATGCAGCATAATGGACTGCAATATGTAATAAGCCATTATTGTTAATGCTGCCATTAATTTAAATATTGCAATCAATTCATTGTATTTTTTATTCTCTTGTAGCTACATTAATGAAGCCAAATTTTAATATGTTTTTTATAACACATTTTATGCCTTGGAAACAAGAGCCAGTCTTGTCTTACAATTTTCTAATTCTTCATTATCACCAACTAACATCACTTTATCTTCAAAACATGGAACGTTTAACTTTTATAATAGAATCATTAGAGTTCCACTGACAATTAATTATATGGAAGATTATACAATAACCTTCGGAACTAATGTCTCTGGTAAAGAATTTGTTGAAGGAATTATATCAATAATTAATTGCTTAACGGAGGAAATATTCATAATATCTCTGCAGTTAAATGATAATTATACATACATTTGTTCTGACAGTATATCAAATGTTATCTCATGCATAAAAGTTACTTCATCTGAAATTAATTGTACTTCAGGTAATTATACATTGATAGTAAAACTTGGATATGTGATGAGAGAATAAAATTACCAGCATTACTGTAGTTACTATTGTTAACATATAATTATCTTTTGCTAGATGAAATAGATGTAAATTTAAAAAACATTATATCTCCGAAGTCAAATCCACAATTGACTGTAGCTATTTTATGCATATTCAGACTGAGTAAAATCTATTAATTAACATTTTGGTTTACAAAGTTCCCATACTTTATTTAAACAATAATTATGTGATAATTATTTCCAAAGAAAATTATGAAAAAAAATCCTTCCCGATTATGCCTCGGGTTTGTTTAATTATGATGTAAATAACAACTAGTGATATTGTACTCTTAGCACAGTTTGAAAAAAAAATAATGACATTTAAAAAATTGTTGGCACATTTCACAAAGTGTGTGCTGAGATCATGAGTATATTTCATCATTATCACTTTTCCATATTGAAATTCATTCCAGTTGATCAAATTTAGTTATACTCATTAATTTGTTAGGCTTTAGCTTTAAATTCATTGGGCTTTAGTAGTTGTTTCGACAACTTAATAAATATACAACCAAAAAAAATTATAAATTCTTAACATTATTCATGAGCAATGAATTGCAATAATGATATATTTAAAGTTCATGCTCTAAATTGGTAGATTATATCTAAAGTCATTACTTAATTTATTTCTAGTAAATTATTTTATCTTTTCACTAGATGTTTATCACTTTGACAATAACACAACTACTGGAACTTCTGCATTAAATACAGATAATGATTTGTGTGCTAATAACAATAATTATCAACTGATTATTCTCCCTGTGGTATTATGCTTTGCACTTATTTTATTTATACTTTCTGTAATACTATTCACTATGACCTTTGTAATGATTAAAAACAGGAATAAAAGGTGAGTAATATTATTCTAGAGATAGTGTTAATAGAAATCATTAATATTTTATGGACTTACACGGCAGCCTCCAGCAGTTCATTGTAGGGTGGTCAAATGTTTAATTAATATGTGTACATTGATATACTCCCATGAGTTTTGTAAACTAGCTAAGATACTAAATGACATCAGTAAGTTACATTATATATTACATAAGCTACACATGTAATACTCCAATTCCTTTTTTTCAGTAAACTCTTCAAAATGTATTAGCTTATATAGATTTTTTCATGGATATGTTGTAACTGATGTAGTATCATATTAGGTATCAGTTATGTTAGGACTCAACATTAATCACTCAAAAGTAGAGTTAGTTGATCATAATAGTTAGATAGAGAAAATGCAATCTTAAACCAGCTAAAAGCATTGACCACTATGCAATTGTGCTTGATGATATAATTGTTATTAAGTAATTACTTTAGAATAGACAAAAGCACTTGCTATCATGAAAGGGAAATGCCATCCCCCTCCTCCCAAAAATTCACCTTAGGGACAACTTCCTTCCCACCTTGTCCCCTTATTGAGCCTTCCCTGACTTACATTAGGAATGTTGAATACATACATGTCTTGATGTATTTCTGAATAATGTTGACAAATTTATTTCATCATCCTTTTTTTTTATTTTAATCATTCCTATTAATGGACTATTATACAGAGCTAAAGAGAGAAGCAACAATTTGACCAAATGTGTGACTACTCCACAGCATCCTCCTACCTATGAGGAAGTGAAAGTTGACCATCACAGTGAAGCCACAGAAATGACAGCTAATTCAGCTTATGGAGTTCAACATACACCACATTTTTAATATGTTATTACATTTTTGCTAATGTTCTTCAGTAAACAAGTAATGACATCATAATTATTAAAAAACGTAAATTATTCTTTAATCTTTTCTGTTCTGTGAATACTGATACAATTATCACTTTGTTATTATTGGTTTACGTACAATTCATTAAACTTTTTCACATAAAAAATTACAACATTGTTATAATATTAACAATTATTATAATGCCACTAATTCTAAAGTAATATTACTGGATACTTTGATTGCTGCCCTCGTTATTCCGGCTTTTGTCATCTAGCCATTCAATTAGCAGAACTAAGGAAAAATGTCTTAAGGTGAAAGGGCATTATTGGCTACAAGAGGACATATCAGCTTTCATTGAAATACAGTTAAAATTTGTGAGCATTAACCTTTTCTATAACAATAGTTGTTATTGGACTTTTGGCATTTAGTGCCATTTTTAATGGTTCCTCTAATAATATTAATAATATTGTCTTTTGAAATTACTGCATAATGACTGCTTAAGATACATGATGTTTTTTGTTAGTTATTAAAGAAGAGTGTACTCCACTATGTGATATTGTGTGTACAAAGACATTATTTGTTTGATTAAACTCATAAGTTTAGGTTTATATTATTTTAGCAAGTGTGGTGGCTGACAGTGTGGTATGACATTAAGTATTTCTTCTTTAACTAGAACATTTTTTTTTCCATTTAATACATTGCTTGTACACATAACTGTACAAGCAAATGTCATGGCACAAACATCATAATTTCTACTGTATTCATGCAGGACATCCTGTTGTGTTCGGCTCAACAAATAATTTTTAGTTTAAATTTTGATGTACTCCAGACATGAATAAAATATTACTATTACACATTTTGATCACTTACTAACTATAACTATATAACTGAGTGGGTGGCTGACAATGTGGTGTGTGACAAGAATTAATAATGTAACAAGTAACACAATTATTCATATAGATAAGCTGGCTCACACATCATTTGTGTTGAAGCCTTATCTCAAAAGTAGCTCATAACCACTCAGTATGTTCTTAAAAAGCATATGTCCCAAACCATGATGAATGATGAAGTAAGTGCCACCTAGAAACTGTAGTTATGTAATTCTGAATGCACGAATGCTGTTTACATTTCACTCAGTGAGTTTCAATATGAATGTCAGGTATGTATATTCGTAAATACGAGTATTTTTTTTATTTTGGTCCTGTATTTCAAACTTTAAATTAATACTTTTACTTCCACATAATTAGTTTACTTTTTTGTTCTTTTAGCCTCAATATTATAAAAAATAAAATAGTAGAGCTCCAATGTATTCCACCTACATTTGTTCCACTGATTTAGCTGACTACTATTTCAGCTATAAACTGACTAGCTATTTTACAGCCACCACAGAAGCTCTGCTTCAAATAAAGTATTGATGCAAGTAGTGTTCTATAATTCAATACTTCAAGAATGTCCAGTAGTGAATGGACAGAGTTAGCTAGGTCATACTGAATTAAAGTGATTTTGTAATTTCCAAACTAGCTAATACATTTGCCTTGTCTCTTCTTTCCAATCTTTGCTCATTATAAGTTCAACTTTAAAAAAATAATGAAAGTCCCAATATACGAGGGAGAATAAACTGATAATCAGGAGTATTTGTTTGTCTGTATATTTATTATGTGAGGCTGTACTTATTTCATTTTGTGCTTTGAACCTCGTGTATTTGTGTTAACTCACAGTGGTTGACCCCGTGTGAAACTTCACTGAATGTAATCCTCCAGTTTAATGATCTTTACCGTATCATCCAATGAAATTGAATTGATTTCCTCTTTGAATTCTTTTTGCGGGTGGTATGTCCAGTGAAATAGTGTTTATACTGCTATTCCTTAGATAAATAATAGCACTATACAAATATTTCACTAACAAATAGATATAATTAGCTGCCTGTACATAACTTTTTCGGCTACTATAGCTATAAGCAAGTCTAAAGGGTAAGTTCAAACCAGCAAGATAATTCATTAGAAATGCCTCTTGTTGTTGTTTAGTTTTGTTTTGTTGTTAATTCAAACAGTTGCGGTGAGTGTTTACTAAGGCATTGAAACACCTTTACCCTGTATACATAAATTAAACTTTGAGGTGGTTTCTTTAGAAGTTGGAGTGTTAGAATTTACATTTAATCACAATGCAGTAGTTTTGTGTAACTAAACGAGGGAGGCTCGCTTGCCATTTGTGCTCAAGCTCACCACTAGTTTTTAACTAGTGGTGTGCTTGAGCACAAATGGCGAGCGAGCCTTAAACCACACTATTGTTAAATGATTGATTTTAACAACTAACACTCAAGCTACTAAAATAAAGTCGAGTTTTTAATTTAAGTATATGCGGTAAAGGAGTTTCAATGCCATAGTAACCGCTCCCCGCAACTGTTTGAATTGAAAAAGAAGCAACAAAATCGAGTCACGTTATTTAAATTTTTCTTTGTGATATTCTTAATAGTAGTTGTAACGCACAATACTTTCACACAACTGAACATACCTACGCAGGACTTACCTTCGTGGTTCGTCTAGTGGACAATGAATTTTCAAGTAAATGCTGTTGAGTAGGGCTTATAACTGTGACAAATAGCGTATTAACTTACCACCGCCACTAACTCGAATAGAAATGGAGCTCCCGTAAGTTTTTGCGTTTTAACTGCACCCGCAAAACAATTCAAAGCCGTAAACAATTCAATTTCTAAGGTGATACGGGTAATGGTCGCTAAACCAGAGGCTTCTGTTTAGTGAAGTTTGGGACGGGGTCGAACGCCGAGCGAACACAAAAATACGGAGGGTCAAAGTACAAAATGACATACATACGTCCAAACATATATATAAATAAACAAACATCCCCGATTTTCGATTGTGTTACCCCTGTAAGTGTCTCGCTCGCTACGCTCGCTCGCCAATTATGTTGTAAACTTCTACTGATATAGTCTTAAAACTTCAACAGAAAATTTGGGAAAAGTTTTTAAGAAGGAATAATCAAAATAATAATTATGTTATAAACTCTATCAGATGACATGCATCATTAGTCATGAATTAATTTGGGAATAAGTTTGAATAGGTGTTATTCTAAATAAAAATTATTGAAAGTAAAAGTTGAAGACTATAATAATAACATCAGAATATGGCAAGAATGTTGTAATCATATACATTATGCAGTACAAGTATGAACACATTACAATCTTGTGGATATGAGAAGTGTGTGCATTGATTGTTTTAGTAGTCACAGTCAAATTGTTTTCACAGATGACAGATTTGTAACACTCTCTATGTATGGTTGATCATTCAAATTTTGTGATTACTATTATTTGCATAGTGTCGTATTTCTTCAGTAATTAGCTCTTTTAAATAGTTTACTTAATAGAGAGTGTTGTCCACCATAGCTGTTAAAATAATCTTTATACAATTATTGCTCTGCATAACTTGTAGTAACTAGATATAAAATCCACTTCTTTGCTATAAACCTTACATGGCATTGAAAAATACAAATAGTACTGTTAGAAACATCGTACAAAATTATTTCAAATGAAAAAAATTATAATGATTCGAATTTTATGATTCATGTTTGTGATGTACACCATCAAGCGATTACAAATTATTTTTAGTCTCTTGCAGTCTCTTTGGTCTCTTCTAGTCTATTTAGTCTCTTCTAATCCCTTTCAGTCTATAGAGTGTCTTTAGTCTGTGTACTAGTTTCTTAGGTTCTTTAGTTACTTTTAGTCTCTTAAGTCTCTTCTAGCAAATCTCTTTATTCTATTCTAGTCTCATTAGTCTCTTCAGTTAGTTTAGTCTTAAGTCTTTAAAGTGTCTCCTATATAGTCTCTTTAGTATTTGGTACTATCATGTTGTGCATTATAGTGTTTTTAGAGTATATGTATTTTTCTTTTCTAGTACTTTGCACTCACATAGTATTGTCTAGTTTATTGAAGTTGTTGCAGTCACTTGTTAGCTATAGTATGTCCAAGTTGAGTTGGCACGACTGCAAGCGCGGTAAATGAGGAATGCATTTGGTACTTTACCGGAAGCAATTTAGTCACGTGAATCTAAGTCAATTAAGCTCGCAAAAGTCAACTTCGCACGTGAAAAAGGGGCTGTTATGCAGGTGTGCATTAATTCTGTAACTATTGTGAGAAAGAAATTTAGTTAAGTTCATGGAGTTTTTCGGGCGCTGTACAGCTCATCACGTCCATTTTCGGCTATATAATTGTTTCTTAGTACAGGTAATGTGTACAGCAGACTGAAAACGAGAACTGGTGAGGCTTTCTTCTAAAGAAACAAGATTAAAAGCAGTAGATTCTACCTACTGTGTCCCAAGAAGTATTCTGATATTCACAGGATTCAGCAGTACAGAACTGTTAACTTGTAGCTAAAGTTATTAGACTTCCCTGTTAAATAAAATTATCAATTGTTTCATTTATTTATAATATTATATTATTGTATGAAAATTTATGAGATGATAGAATTTAAGTAGTACACATACACAAAATATAGTTGTGATCCCAGTTGAAGTGGAGTGCAGCCCGAGTTGGTCCTAATCCTTACAATAAACGGCACCTAGTAGTGAAGAAAAAGGAATTGGCATAAACACAGCTTTGACAAGCACATAATTTAATGGAAAAAGGCTGTATTACAAGTTGCTAGCTAAATGATAGCTATATCTCTGAAATAATATGGGCTATACGGCATTTGTTATTGAACAGGTAGACAAAATAATCTTACCTATATCCATCAAGCAGTCCTGTACCCTCTGCGCAACAGGACACTCCATCTATCCTGTTTCCACACTGCAACCTAAACTAATCGCAATACAAAGCTTGAAACGCAGCAATCGGAGATGAAGCCGCTCATTGTTTACAAAATTCTTAATGAAGACAGTCCACGTGATAAATTGAGCCATACCTCGTGACTAAAAGCTGACGCGTTTTGAGCGGGAGACCTGTGGTTTTTTCTATTCCCATGGACTTTTGTATTGAGTTTTGGAATAGCACTTTCCCTCGGGTTTTGGAGTATACTGAGGAAATATTTTTAAACGCTTCGGCACGAGCTTTCTGATGGTGCAAACCCAGGATGCGTAGCAGCTTCGGTTCAAATGTTATTCAAGTTTTTTTCTGGCCAACTCAACTTGGACATAGTATAGTAATAGTATAGTGGGAGCTCCAAATCCTCTCTAGTCTGGCAAAGTGAGACCCTTTACCCAAGAATAAAGGTTTGGTAAAATGTCTCGCTGTGCAAGACTTGCTCCTCCCCTTTCTACAAATTGTATTCACTTGTTATGATACTGCATTGGTCTTCTACAACATTGTGAATTCCGCTCATATCCAATTTGATATTCACTTCCGTTGAAGTTGGAGGTAATAAATTACGTGTAGAGTTCTACCGCTCAGATTGAATATGTGTTAGCGCGATGGAAAGATATACTATTTGTGTCGTGTTTTTTCTTCGGATCTCTGGTGATACACTCGCTCAACAATTTCGTAAGAGAGTAACTAGCTTACTGCTATGCTGTGATATTAAGTCTGGTGAAAATATTATGATTAGGATATAATATTGCTGCAAATTCAGTGATATTTTGCATGCTCATAAGTGTTTCCCCATATTCTGACTCATGCAATAAGTATTACATTGGTTACAAATTGAATGAACTGAAAGAATATCATTATCACCATCTAGCTCTGCCATTGTGTCCCTGACTGCTATATTAGTGTGATCATCCCCAAATCAATAATTGATAGATTGCTGATTCAATTAGCTAGTAAAATTAACGAAAATAATGCCCTCTGAAATCCCACTTTCATTTCAATAAAATTTTCAGCATCAACATAAGAATGAATACACAAGTTACACTAGTTTAGAGGACTGTCATAACATTTGCGACATAACCAGTTTTTAGTTTTAGGTTGGCCCTTTAATCCAACACATCTAATGTTTTACCGATATATGAAGGTAGAGAAATGGTATCAACTTCGGCTTTAAAGTGGACTTCCTAGATCTTTTTTTGGCAGGCACTCCAATAACAGTGTCATTGGTTCCTTTCGGCTGTCCTCGTTTCCGCATTTTTGGAGGCATTGTGATACCTTTATACAATTACATACACATACTTAATAATAGCTAATAATAATAATCATAATAAAACAATCAAAACTTCTGTGTGCCGTGCATATGACCAATAGCACACCTTTGAGAGAGTGAATATCTATAGAAGGTTGTAGAGGAGACGAGGAATGACTAAGATTCTGACATCAGATGCTTTGATTACAACCATCTTTACTGGACTGACAATCTTGATTGGTCTGACTTCCAGTGATACGGTCTTGACTGGACTGACGGCCAGTGATACGGTCTTGACTGGACTGATGGCCAGTGATACGGTCCTGACTGGACTGACAACTAGTGATAGGGTCCTGACTGGACTGACGGCCAGTGATACGGTTCTGACTGGACTGCCGGCCAGTGATACGATCCTGACTGGACTGACGGCCAGTGATGCAGTCCTGACTGGAGTGACGGCCAGTGATGCGGTCCTGACTGGACTGACGGCCAGTGATACGGTCCTGACTGGACTGACGGCCAGTGATACAGTCCTGACTGGACTGACGGCCAGTGATGCGGTCCTGACTGGATTGACGGTGATACGGTCCTGACTGGACTGACGACCAGTGATACGGTCCTGACTGGACTGACGGCCAGTGATACAATCCTGACTGGACTGACAACTAGTGATAGGGTCCTGACTGGACTGACGTCCAGTGATACGGTCCTGACTGGACTGACGGCCAGTGATACGGTCCTGACTGGACTGACGGCCAGTGATGCGGTCCTGACTGGACAGACGGCCAGTGATGCGGTCTTGACTGGACTGACGGCCAGTGATACGGTCCTGAGTGGATTGACGGCCAGTGATGCGGTCCTGACTGGACTGACGGCCAGTGATACAGTCCTGACTGGACTGACGGCCAGTGATACGGTCCTGACTGGACTGACGGCCAGTGATGCGGTCCTGACTGGACTGACGGCCTGTGATACGGTGCTCACTAGACTTATAGTGATTGACATCTCCTTGTGGTGAAGGTGGAACTGAAATCAAAAGGTGCTAAATGGAAAATAATAAAGAATACACTCATTGATTTTACCTCTAAGTACAGCGTCTGAAAAGTCAACTTCACCTTCATCTGAGTCTTCAATGTCAGATGTACCTGGAGAAAAAAATGTTAAAAGAAGGGAACATGCTGATTCAGGCTATATTCACCACATATACGAACTATAATATCACGCCATAAAAAATACTCGGTATAGAAATGGTTACAATAGAGCTAAACTCTTGATTTTAACAGGCAAACTTGTAAAAACTTACCATGTACTAAAGTGATCTTTTCTTCTTTTTCCCAAGCAGACACAAGTCGTTTTAGAATAGATATTCGCTGCTCAAATTCATATCTAGATTCTTCAGAAGCCAGTGATGCCAACTTAGTAGTCAACTTGGATGCAAGACGAAATTTTTCAAACTAGTAAAAAAAAAAGCAACCTGGTTGCAATCTACTAGTATGTATATAATCTATTTACCTGTGACACTATTTTTTTTTTCGGATGCTGGAAACGAACAACTGACAAGTCTGAATATGAAGACATGAAATATTCATTATCTGGTTTGAAAATTCTCTGCTTAGATTTATAGTAGTCAATAGACATCTTTAATCACACAAACTTGGATCAAATAAGGCCATCCCAATTATGATTTCTAAATGCAAAAATATGACGACAAGGGAGCTTCATCGATTTCCATGACAAACATTCACAATGTGAACAATCCACATTAATATTTCCTTCACTAGTTGTAATAGTTGCATGCCGATCAATAACGTGCTCCGGAGAAACCTTCACTTTTCCTTTACAATCTAATTGTTTAGCAACAAACTTGTAAGCAAACGCGTCAAATGCTTCATGTATTGAATGTAAGCTTCATCCTTGTTGGAGTGAAAAGAGATTGGAACTTTCGTAGCAGTCAAACCAGCTTTATGATCCTTTCTTCACGTAACACTTGTAAAAAAACAAAAAACTTCTCAACAAATTCTTCCAGTGAAGAGTGACGAGATACTACTGATTTTAGCTTGGCATTCAAAGACTCAAGCCTATTATTGGTTCCATTTAAGAAATTGCCAGAAGAATATTTCATGCCTAAGGCCCACTGCATTCGAATTAAATGCCAATTATCATAAAAATATTTGAGCACTTGCACAGGAACACAGTCTTAAAACCTGATGTATATGTCCATGTATTTCTCCTCAGAAGTGGCATATGCCATCTGTTGCAATAGTTCCAGGCACAAATTACGTTGCCCAGAAGAGATACCAAATTTCTCCACAGATATCTCTCTCCGAAACGTTCTATGAAACAAACAAATGTGAAGGTTAGAGTTAGGAAAAGTACGAGCTAGAATGTCACGTTCATTTATGTCTTTGTCAGTCATAATGACACGAACAGAAGGCCAATCCGGATTCCGCTCCTTAAAGAGATCGATAATTTTTTGCAAAGATTCCTCGGTTTCTTCCAATAACAAAAACACAGCGGCCACTTCACTACATCCATTTCCATCAACAAGCAGTGGAAACCTTAACTCTAATAGCTTATAGGTTGCATTTACACAAATGAGTTCAGGATAGGCTGAGAAAATTTCTTTTATAGATGTGTCCTGGAAAAGAAACCCATAAAAGACGTCCTCTTCATTCACCAAGACATCCACACATGCTCCTACATATATGGCATCTGTTAAATAAACAGGGTTATAGTTGAAAATGTAAAATAATGTTTGGCACCACACTTGCGATATTAAGAGGGTATTTTAAATTGATGTGGTTGGATGTGGCATATAGCTGGGCTAGTTTGTTCACCACATTGTGCACTTTGAATGCACCCATAATTAACAAACATGCGCTCCAATACCACCACAGTGTGGTGAGCTCATCACACTACCGATATCCCGCGCATCCTAGGATACAAAACCCTGCTAACAGTGAGACAGCAATGGAATCGACCATGCCCGTAGCCAGTTTCATACCTGACATAAAACTTGCCTTATTTTAGCCAGGTAAGAGCTCCTCATATAAAGTGTGTAGTTAAGCTAACAAACACAATTTTATTGTTCCTAAGTGATGCGGGAAGGTAAAAAGTTGCCTAACTACCGCAACATACATAAAATTATTGAATGGAAAGGACGCCTTAACCAATTTACGTAATTAAAAGCACGGGACAAATAACTGGACATACATACCAAATAAATAAATAAATAAATAATATATATTAATATTATATATTATGTGTGTCCCCGTCTACGGGAAAACCGGGTACAACATGGCATGTGGAAAAAGATCGATTTATTTCTTTAAAATGTATTAAAAAAGCCCATGGATGAAATGGTTTGGTCACGTATGTCGGTGATTGATTCTAGCTATCACTCAAAAACTTGGAGAGCTCAATCTCTGGCCGATGAAAGCAAAATTTTTTTTTTTTGAGGGGGCCACGTTGTGCTTGATTTTTCTGTTGACGGTCACATATACTTTCACACCAAAATCTCGATTGTGCTACACCTGAGAGTGTCTCACTCTCTTGCCAATAATTCATGAACTTCAATTATGCGTATTCCACTCAAACACGATCACCTATATATATATTATCTTCACTCTAATGGGCAACCTTATTCACTTGAGAATTGAAAGATTAGATTGGCTGGCACTGGGGATAGAGTCGAGATAAGATAATATCTAATTAATTATTAATTAAAAAGTCTTAGAAAAAATTTGTAAAATATCCTACGAGCTATTCTAGGAAATTTTAGATCGTAAGTGTTTGCCTAGCCATGCTGTTTTGCAACTACTCCTATTCTACTCTGCCACTTTACACATTAAAAAGTTCAGAAGCTGGTAATTGTGTGTATTTGTGCGTGTGTTTACGAGTGTGTTTGTGTGTGTGAGTGTGCTGCAATTGGTCCATAGTTTTCCTAGGTGATGTATACAGAACCGCCAATGTTATGAATTCCTCCATAATTTTCACTAAAATAGCAATATTGACTATAAAAATACATGTAGTTTAAATAGTACGGGGCATGTACACATTACGTGGTTGTTACCACATGCATGATCAGGGTCAGTGACAAATGTTGTAGTCTAAAAATGCACACACAAAAAAATTTTTTTTATAAATCAAGTAGAAAATACAGAGAGCTCATAGAAGACAAAATATGTCTTTAATAGGGAATACAGATGTCTTATGGAGTAACTCGGATGAATAGTATCAATCGACAAGCCGTTAAAATTGTAGCGCACACAAAATATACCTGTTCTAATTAAAAGTGAGGACACGAACAAAAACAAACACCAGTTAGATATACTTCAACTCACATCCACACACACACACACACACTCACACACACACACACATAAACAAACAGTGATTCATAATGTATACACACAACTTTGCTCATAGGAGTAGGAATAGGAATTATAGCGGCCAGCCGCTAAGGAAAGGTAGGTAATGTTATTGGAGCCCACACTTGCAAGCAACAGTAGTAGATAATTCAATATTTTGCAAAAAGAATCAGCTAGGACCACCTGAAGTAGTGTTCAAGGAAATGATAGCTAAAATGGAATTGGCGATTATTTTTCACTATGATCACTGATAGATAATATGCCAGAAAATAAATTGCACAGTCGCAAGTAGGTTCTATCTAACTGGCCTCGTCAAAATACTCGTACACATACAGCACACGCTGGCGCACACACACAGCACCACCAATGGTATGTCACATAAATATAGTACACATATGTACACAGCTGAGCATCCACTCAACACCATGAATAAAACATTGCGTACCATCCTGACCAGAAATGATGTTGTCATTTACTAAGCCACACCTCTACATTTAGCTATAGAATTCAGAGTTGTAATAATTGCAATTGGTAATTGTAATTAGCTGTAGTCATTACATCATCCCAATTGTGATTGTATATTTGTAATTGTCAAGTAGTTGAAAACTCAAATAAACATAGCTATTTTCTTCATGAACTGTGAAAAGTAAAACCAATACTTAATCTATACGCCACTATTACAGCAACACCTGTCATGTTTTTTTTTGCTAACTACTTCGGTCAAAATGCCATATATTGACAATATATGCTGAGTTTGCCTACCACAGTATTTCGTTACGACAAATAAGAGTGCATGTAAAGGGAGTGCAAGTGTAGAGCTTAAATGTTCAATTTTAATTTACTAGTGAAAAATGAATGGTCACTGACACAATCAAAGTAGTTTTGAATAGGAGTCGAGAAAGAAAATAGTGGACATGGCAATGGTATGTGAATATGGTTGAAATGCAGACCCCTATAAAAGTGAAACTGTAATGCGGAGTTAATTGAAACTGGTTACATGCCCTACATATCATATCACTAAACTAAGTTGTGCAGTGATACACCACAAACAGATTATTCAACTATGGTTTACACCTATTACAAAAAAAAGCAAAACAATAACACCACTGATATGTGAGATTGGATATTGCACCAACTAATGAGTGATATTCCAGTGGTGTCCAATTATTAAAATTTTCATTGTGTACCCAATGGGGACGCAACAACCGTAATAATTGACTCAGGTGGACACAATAACACCAAGCAATAACCCAACACAATATCACTTGACCCCTGTGTACCACACCAGAGTTTGTACATTAATAATTCAATACACTTTCATCCGTGCATGTACACAATAAAATGGTGCACACACACACTACCTCAAATTAGTTGACCAAGACTTGGCAGGCGAGACACTCTCAGGTGTAACTCAATTAATTGCATTAATCCTAAATTTATTACAGTGCGCATGAACACAAGTATTGCTAAGTAGCAATGTTTTCTGAAATGGATATCACGGAGCGAGAAAAAGTAAGGGCTAGACTAGACAAAAGGAATAAAAGAGACCGAAAGAGGAGGAAACTGGAAACTGTGGAGCAGAGACAAGCAAAACTAGCTAAAAGAAATGAAAGTGATTGGGCTAGGACAAAAAAAAAGAGAGAAAAAAAATATAACGAGTGTTCTTCAGCAAAGTTCATTAGCGGAAGAATCAGTCCAAGACAAACATATCAGGTAAGTCTAATAATTATAATAAAAACAACATTCGAATGTTGCTACCTATTTCTATTACTTTTAACTTTTGACCTATCATAAATCTTTTAGGATTAGATCCCTCCTTAGATTATCAAAAGCCTGGCTTAAAGGTTTGCGGAAATGTGACTTCTAAGAGTTTTAACTCCAGCAGCTACTGAAAGGTATATGTAAATACTTCTATTCGATTGTTGATTGAGGGAGGGTATTTGATTGTTGATTGAGGGAGGGTATTTGATTGTTGATTGAGTGAGGGTATTTGGCTATTCTTATTATAAAGTCCCAGAAACAAATGGAATGAACAAATTATTTGGGCTCTTCTATGCAGACCCCCCCCCCCCCCACCGGTACTGTAAGACTCAAATTGAATTAAAGATGGAGCTCTTAGTCTAGTCAATATATGGTTTGACCCCCAAAAAATTGCTACAAAAGGTTTTTTGTTAGTTTTTAGTACTATTTGATATGACGGACAACATACTAAAAATCTAATAAAATCTAACCTATGGAATGGTGTTTTTGAGGGTGTAGCTCTCTACAAGCTCATTAATATTCATGAGATATACTTAGATAGCCGTATCTTTTGTTTATTTCATTTCTAATGAAGGCAATTGGTAGCATTAGATTACTTAGCTTATAAGCTTTCCAATGATATCAAACTTTTGAACTTTTTGGCAAATAATACTAACATTTCCAAAATAGCTAGACAAAGAAGTCAATTTCAGTTGATTGGCCTAGCTAATTTATACCTTTTTACAACCTTTTTTTTTATCACCTAGCTTTTTTTTTACCACCTAGTTTTTTTTTAGCATCACATGAGCTGACACACAAGACAGTTGCTTCTTTTTTGTACAAGCACATGGTTGACTATTTGAACTTGAAAAGGCTACAAGACATTACACAATGAGTGGAAGTGCTGACTGTGAAATTTGTCCCTTGTGTAAGAATAAATTGGAAGATGGAGCAGCTGTATGTCAAATTCGTCAAAAAGGTGCAGATGGTATTAATACTGCAAGTCTTCAGAGAGGTAACACAATTGTCGTTAAGGCTGGTAGTAAAGTGCACTTGAACTGTCGTAAACATTACACAAACCCAATTGAAATAAAGACTCAACAGAGTAAAACAAAGCAACCCTCCATACCACTACTTAAAAGAAGTTCCAGAACATCTGTAGCTTCTTTCAACAGCTAGACTGATTGCTTGTTTTGTGGGATTACTGTAGTACCAGGATGTTCAGATTACAGTTGTGTAAGAACTGATACTTTTGTAAACACAATATTGGGATGCTGTCAAACACCCAGATGTGTTTAGAAAATTTACAAATGGGTTCCATGTAATACGTCGCAGTAATCAGTTCTGGGCAGGTCTTAGCTCTGATCTAGTCATTGAACAGACCTTGATGAGATCATTGAAGAGCACTGGAGGTTTGACACGTGGAAGTGGAATGAATGAAGCACAGCGATCACTATGGACGATGTCTATACCAGTAACCGCCACATATAAAAATGCTATGCAAGAATTCAACCATCTTTTGTAAAAATGATTGGACAACCTGCTTTCGCTGTCTCATTCAAACGGAAAGACACAGCCAAGACTCTTGGAGATGCTGCTGCTGTCAGGGTGGCTCCTGAACAAACGATTGATCCAGCTTTGTTTTTCCAACGGTTTCTTGTTGTGTCCAAAACAGGAGACTTTTCGTTGGAAGATGTAATAAGCTATGAGCTTAGTCCATTCCCTCCTGCTCTTTTTGAGGCCAAAGATGTTCTCCTTAAGGCTGATAAGCCACAGTTATCTCATGCCATCATTGATTATTGTAGCAAAGTGTCAGGTGATGCCATCATTGACATTACTCCTGAAACTGAACGGTATGTCCTTGATGGGGGTTCGTTGCTATTTCGCTTACCATGGAAGTTGGGAGATACATATGGTGCAATAGCACAAATATATGTTGATTTTACTTGTCGACATTATGGAATGGCAACTGTGGTTTTTGATGGATATTGTGGAAGTCCATCCATTAAAGACTCTACTCTTCAAAGACGAGGACACAACATCCACCCAGTTGTTATTTTTACTGAAGAAACAGAGTTTTCAGGCAAGAAAGGTGATTTTTTGTCCCACAATATCAATAAGCAAGAACTGATTTTTCTGATTAGTGATAGACTCAGGAAATGTGGTTGTAACGTCATCCAAGCTGTGTTCACAACTGCCTTTTGTTCATGCCATTACTGGCTGCGATACGACCTCCAGAATTTTCGGTGTTGGCAAGAAGGCAGCCTTCCAGAAGCTTGTAAAAGGTGATCAATTACTACAGTCATGTTCAAATGAGTTTATTACTCCAAATAAGACAAGAGCTACTATTGAAGACCTTGGTAGCAAAGCAATGGCTGTTTTGTTTGGGGCAAAGTGCACAGAATCATTACCATCTTTACGCTACAAAATGTTTGTAAAGAAACTATCTTCAGCAAAATCATTTGTGACACCAGAACGTCTGCCCCCTACTGCATCCTCAACCAAATTTCACAGTCAGAGAGTGTACTACCAGATCATGGTCTGGACTGAACAGGGAGGTAACATGGATGCGGCAAATTGGGGATGGAGAGTAGAAGAAAATGTATTAGTGCTAATAATGTCAGAAACAAATGTTGCCCCGGATAACCTGTTAAAAATGATACACTGCAACTGTACAACAGGTTACACAACACTTCGTTGTAGCTGTAGGCGATATGGCCTACCGTGTCATACAGTCTGTGGACAATGCCAAGTGGAACTATGCAGTAATCCATATAACCAACATGACAGCGAAGATGACGATGATTAACTGAAGAAAAATTATTGATTGGATTTTTGTTTTTGTTGTTGCTTGATTATTCTTGTTGTTTGATTATTCTTGAATGGTATTTGACAGCTAAAGGGCATTAAATTTCCATTATTTTAGTGCATTGGTAGACATAGCCTTCCAGTGGTCACATTTGAACATGTGTGGGCTACATGGGAGACGTAACTATAGGGAGAGAGAGGAATTTTGAAATGGTTATAGTTATGAAATTATTAATTTCTACTTATGACTCCTAAAACCTGTAGTTTTATATATCATTGGAGAGCTTATATGCTGAAGAATCTAATGTTATCAATATATCTTGTCATAAATGCAAGAAACCAAAGTTATGGCCATATATGTATATCTTATGAATATTAATGAGCTTATGAACACATACACCCTTAATAACACCTTTCCAGTACTCAGATTTTATTAGATTTTTAGTATGTTGCACGTGATATTGAATAGGACTAAAAACCATCAAAAACCTTTTGTAGCAATTTTTTGGGGGTTAGGGGGTTTTTTTTTCATAAATTGACTGGACTATCTATAAGTTATTAGTTTATACCTAAATAATATGGACAAAATAAAGATGCCACTCGCTCACCACACTGCACTATTCGAGAACACATGACGTATTTGGCGAGCGAGCGTAGCGAGCGAGACACTTACAGGGGTAAAAATGAAAAAATCGGGGATGTTTATTTGTATATATGTATGGACGTACGTAAGGCATTTTTGTACTTTGATCCTCGCGTTTTTGTGTTAGTTCGGTTGTCGACCCCGTCCCAAATTACACTAAACAGAATCCTCTGGTTTATCGATCAGTACCCGTATCACCCTAGAAATTGAATTGTTTACCGTTTTGAATTCTTTTGCCGGTGCAGTTAAAACTTGACAACTTAAGGGACTTCCATTTCTATTCGAGTTAGTGGCGGTGGTAAGTCAATGCGCTCTTTGTCATGGTTATAAGCCGTGCGCACAGTATTTACCTGAAAATACATTGTCCACTAGACTACTGCGAAGTTAAGTCTGTGTAGGTGCATGTCCAGCTGTGTCAAAGCATTGTGTGTTACAACCACTACTTAGCTAAAGAATATCACAAAGAAAACTTTTAAATAACGTGTATTGTTTTGTTGTTGTTTTTTTTTCCTTCAATTCAAACAGTTGCAGAAAGTTGTTACTATGGCACTGAAATCCCTTTACCCTGTATGCTAAATTAAAAAACTGGACCTTATTTTCAGTAGCTTCAGTGTTAGAAGTCAAATCAATAGTATAGTCTTTAGGCTCGCTCGCCATTTGTGCTCAAGCACACCACTAGTTATGTATGTATGTATGTATGTCTACAAACGTGACCGTCTACGGGAAAACTGGGCACAACGCAGCGCGTGTTATTGCCGGAAAAAGATCAATTTAGTCTTAAAAATGTATTAAAATAGCCTGCTGAGTGGAAAGGTTTGGTTGCGTATAACAGCGAGGGTTCTAGCTATCGATCTAAAACTTGGAGAGCTCAATCTCTACCTAACGAAGAAAAATTTATTTTCAGAGGGCCACGTTGTGCTCGATTTTCCTGTAGACGGTCACAAATGTTCTAAATTTTAATATATTCAATCTTAATTAATTAAATATTTAATTACTCAGTTAAAATTTTACTAATTGTCCTTTCATTAACTGGTCTCAGACATGCAATAATTTACAGTGGCTCAGTGAACAATAAATGCTAGCTAACTACTTTAGAAATATTGCCTAGATTTTTGTCAAATACTATTCTTTACATTTCATTTTTTTAACACTTCAATGATTGCCAGGGCCATATCTAGAAAAAAATTCTGGTGGGGGGGGGAGCCAATGTCGAAATTTCGCTATAGCATATAGCATTTAGCAAGGTTAATTTTCCATTTTTTTAACCAAATTTAGCATGTTCTTGTTCATGAGGAGTGAGCTTCCTTTGTTGTGGAAGTTGCTTGAATAATTCGTGTATGAACAACAATGATCAACTATCAGATATAGTTTGAAAATAACATAAATCTTACCTGACTGACTTCGTGATTGTGAGTGTTTTCAAACTTTGTAACAATCAGAGCCGTGCCATTTTCGGATGCACATACAGTAAGTCCAGCCTCACAATCTTTACGAAAACTTCTACATAAATTTATACATTATTAAACATGTAATTAGGTTGGTTTATGATAATTTTATTCCATCATAATTGTATAATAGGGAAGCCAGTGTCCACGAGGCAGTTACTGAATTTTACAACTTGACTGGTTCAGTTTATAAAAAAACTCTCAACAAAATATTGGATGTGGTTATTGAGTCTTGCAACAGACACAGTATTAAATATCGTTGAAAACCTAACTGGTGGCATAACACAAATACAAATCTCGTCAATAATTCTTGCTATACTGTATATATATAATAATATTGATATCACAGCTGATTCTGCATTGCGTCAAAATGATATCTGTAGCGTATTTCGCAGGGACTAGCAAACTTAATTGACAGCGTGAAATATCACCTAACGACATGAAATACCACTTGGCAACGCGAAATATTGCAAATCTCCGTAGCTGAGTAAAGTTATTATCATTCAACCCTTTCCTTCAACACCAACACCAATTTCGTATCAAAGCTATGGTATTAATATTTAATAGCACGGTTAGTCGTGAAATTTTTGAGACAAATTTCACTCCTACCCGTGGTATTACTTATACATACGTATATATCACTAGTAGAGTAAATTCCCTGAGACATTGGAGCCATAATTTAAAGTGTGTGCATGTGTATCCATTTGCACATTGCATTGTATTAGTATGCGTTGTGCTATATGTGTGGTTTGTGATGTGTGTATATGCATGTGTGTTGATATTGTTTGTGAGTGTATCGTATATAAGAGTTTTATTATACTTTCGTGGATTGGAGCTTGGAAGAGTTTTCGTGGGTTAAATTTTGCGAATGCTTCAATACACTCCTTCAAGTGACCATTGAGCCAGAAATTTGGTAGGAAAAAGTTACAAGAATGATAGCAAATCCTCGAAAAATGCAAAAGTTCATACCTGTGAATCATATCCGCTATACGGTATATGCATGCATGTTGTGTGTACAGAGATATATGAATGTATATTGTGTGTGTGTGCATATGCGTGTATGTGTGTGTATGAACAGATTCTTCCTCTCCCCCTAGCGATTAGGTAAAGGGTCTGGCCAGCGAGACCAGCTTCCTCCACAAATAAGACAATAAGACATATTTAGATGAAATTAGTTGGAGCC
>WLWD01003079.1_pt1 | contig 40325 bp, 16 predicted proteins | sample 6712731 | NCBI WGS metagenome assembly WLWD01 (sample SAMN12718690, study PRJNA576275) | sponge metagenome | isolation source: marine sponge | host: Mycale hentscheli | place: New Zealand: South Island, Marlborough, Capsize Point | collected 2014-11-01
GTAGTAAAACTGACACAACAAGCAATACTCTTCTTTCATGTGAACTTTCAAAACGCACCACAGATTACTAAAATTGGCGTATAAAGGGAGAGTTGCGGACGCTGGAACTCATCGGGCGTTCTGGTTTTAGCGAGAACGTTCGGTCATGGTTGCTATAAAGTTATTATTGATATTGACGTTGGTTATTAATACGTGTAAGTTAATTAACTGCATAAGTTAACTATAGCTATCATATTTATTGATTTTATTTCTTCAGCACAACTTTCCAGTCAATGGAAAGAAAATATTGAGCAAGTTCTGAAGCATTTGCTTGGAAATTTACCCCTTCCCTACTCCTCAAAATTAGACCTTTATTGTGGAGGTAAAAATGGACAACTTTGGTTTCCGACATTGGTCCATTTAGATAAAGATAGTGATATCATCACTGGCATTAATCCAACTGTTGATGAAGCACAATTTTATGTCAACATCAGTAATTTAAAAATTCCGGTTTCATCAAAGTATACCTGCAAGATTTCTCTAGGAACTTACACTAACAACAATCTACTTCTTCTAAATATCAGTAAGCATGTATAAATTCGTAAATGCAGTACTTTCATTTTATGTAACAATCATTTAGCTGGCAACAACTTGGATGTTACCGAGTTTATTAACAGCTCCGTAATGAATGCAATATACACAAGTTTTTCAGGAGACTCTGCCATCAATTACCAATCAGATTGGATTTGGAATCCATCTGGATCAACACGCAGTACTGTATTCAACAAACCTACCAACACCAGTATAAACTACAAACTCAGCTCTCTTTATCCTATCCTAAACACAGTGATATCATACATTCTTCATTTGCCAAAGGACTTCATAACTCATTTGATAAAACTTAGTTTCGGAAAGAAAACTATTTCAGATATTATAACACCTCAGGCATCAGGTATGCTAAATTTAACTAATTTATAACATCATAATAAATTGTGTCAATCATGTCAGTAAATTGAATATATCTCTGAATTACTTTCAGCCTAGCATAACTGGATGCCACATAGATCCTTTGTAGGTTACAAAATTTAATTTTTTTTTATCCGCTATGTCAACATCTTATCAAAAAAGTCCTTTAAGCATTTTATTGTATACCTTAAGATCTGGTACACTTCTAATCTGAATGTGAGAAGAATGTACATTGCTGTGGTAAATGCTATCATCACCTAATTAACTAGATTCTGATTTTATTTGAGGGATGCAAGTAGTATAAAAAACAACAGAAAAAAAATCAACACTGAGTTCTGACTGATTGACACTACATCGTGAACAAACATATAGCTAGGGATCTTGAAGACATAATAGCAATCATATCCGAAATTTATGTATCAAATTTTAACTTATAATGTTTTTGTATGTGTAATTATCTTAAAGAAATGTGGTTAGTTGAAATAAAGTACAATGATGACTAAAGTACTAAACACATATAAAATAGTTCTCTCTAAATCATGTTTGCTAATGACAAACATTTCAATTTCATACATTCAAATGTTGCATTCATTGGAGATGTTACGAAAATTGTTACTAGGAATATTGGTGATAATATTATATGGTCAAAAAAGTTCACCCAGTCTTTCAAAAGTGATCTATATACATCTGGTGATTAATTTGTAGCCTCAAATAATTTTAAGTTATTTCAATTTTTAACTACTAAAAGTGCATTTATTTAGCGCCCATATAAAATATATACAGATGTTTATCTTTAATATATTATAATAATATACTATTTATCACTTAGGTTTCTCAGGAACAAAAGATTCGGAGGAAAATCTTAAGAATTCCATCAAATTATCACATGGTACACGTTACAAGACAGGTACTAATTTTATAATAAAAATATATTATAATAAAATTAGTAGAGTGCACTGAACAAAATGTCCCTATTGAGTACACTAGTATTAATTATACGATATGACATGTAGTTTATACAAGAAATTCAGTCACTATCAGGGCCATGTTTCTATATGTATAAATATGTGTATCAATGTACATATATATAACATACAGGTGAAATACTATAGTAACATATACATATGTAAATGTATTCTGTTGCTACTGCATGTGTTATAAAAATCAACTCAGAGTATGTTATTAATGACTACTCTTGTGTGTTCACAAATTTATTTTACTGTAGAATAGAATTGTCAAACTTCTCTGTAGTTTGTGAACAACTATTTCGGTTATCTTAGCACATATTAATTAAATATCCAGAAAAAAATATTTTAATGTACCTTATATTTCTTTTGATTAGGTATTCCAGGAAGAAAAGATTCAGATACAAAATTTAAGAATTCTATCAAGACATCACATGGTACACGTTACAAGACAGGTACTAATTATATTATTGATACATATAAACATACAATGCAATTCTATTGTAGTAGTGTAGTCTTTGATTAGCTAGATTATAGTTTATTCTTCAAAAGTCTGAATACAGAAAAATGTATTGGCATGCAGCAATATAGAAAGAGATAAGCAGGAAAGAACCATTCACACTAAGATTCTCTTCCTGGTAGAACATGAATGACTAGTAACATGAATGGTGAGAGAGTGAAACAAGTGACAATATCAAGAATGTTTAATAAGGTATCGAGTTAAGTGAAGCAATTGTTGTAGAATCAAATTTAGACTTGCAATAATCATAATGACATATATATATATATATATAGTTTTAATCTTACAATTTAAAAAAAATTCTTCTCTGAAGTTGATTTAAGCTAGCTCGTTCACTAGCTGAAAAGTTTAGGCTAACTCATTCACCTAATCAAATACAAATAAAATTTCAAGATATTGTAATCTTTTCTAGAATAATTTATGCTTTGTATTCATGTTGTTTAATGATATAAATTGCTTCAAACTATATATAAAATAGCTATATTCACATAATATGAATTGAATATTTCTTGTCTTAGGTTTTGAAAGAAAATATTCAGATGCAAAATTTAAGAATTCGGACAAGTCAACACATGGTACACGTTACAAGACAGGTATTAATTATAATTAAAATACAAATCTTATTTTGGTAGAGTGAAATGAGCAAGCACCCTATTGGGTACATGTACATTATTTACACATTATTAGATTAGACTAAAGATTGACTCACTATATTGGCATGTTTCTATATTATTATCAAGCAAGTGAAGCGAGATACTATTAGGGGTGAACAATTGTAAATCAGGTATATGTTATATGTATGTATATTTGGCATGTGCATCCCTTGAAGATGTTATACTCAATTCAGAGTTAGCTAGACAGTCTAGTATCAGATAAGGAAAGGTGTTTGTCTATAATAACTACAAATTTACTAAACCCATTACAAAACTTTATTATCTCTCTAATTTATGTATGCTTTTGTAAAGAATGACAAATATATCACTTTCATTCACTCTATGATTCTTTCATAGTAGGTATGAACAAAATGGTTGCAAGAAATAATGGCGATAAGAATATAAGGTCAAGAAGGTTTCCCCAGTCTTTCAAAGGTAAGTGAAGTATAAAAGACGATTAGAGTATAGAATTTCTTGCATGGAAATTAAATTTTAAGCTACGTTGGATGCATGGATTACCAGAAAATTTGCCGAAATTTTTTTTGTCTTCTCTTGGCAAGTTTTAAGTAAACAACTGGAACAACAGTTTGTGTATCTTATATTTTTATATTTTTTATTTAATTAGGTTTATCAGGAAGAAAAGAATTGCACACAAAATTTGAGAATTCTATCAAGACATCACATGGTACTCGTTACAAGACAGGTACTAATTATATTATTAAATATTAAGTACTTACAATCCAATCATTATTGTAGTTGTGAGCAAAACTCTGAATTCTACAACTATAGGTACACGTACTTATATGAAGTTATCCAATACTATGACAAATTGCATTGTACTCTATATTACTATTGCAGCATATGTAATATAGTAAAAAATTGAGACTTTCTTTCCACATATTATTATTTATTTACAAAATCGGAGTTAATTTGACATGCCACCTACTTTAGCAGTATTTTAAAAGCTCTATAGTAAATGAATGTTTAACTTCAGCAGGAATTAGAGATCAACTTAGTGTGTAAATGAATTGCTACACTTATACTTACACAAACAATAATATAGAAATAGTCACTAGTCTCTGTACAGAACTCACGTTCTGTTGTGTTGTTATATTGTGCATAGTAAGCTTGGTATCTTGTTTGTGTTTAGTCTCGGTGGACTATATAAGAACATGTTATAGAAGAATGAAGTATATGGTTACAAAATAGTTTTTTAAAGTAAATTAAAGTAAAAAAATTGAAACCACTGGGTCATATGGCCTAAGCTGACATTCTTGGCTATAAGAAAGAATGACATTAATATAGTGAGGGAGTAAAGCAAGTGAAACAAGGAAGTGTAATTAAAAATCGAGGATATGGTTGCATTTTTAAAGAATTTTTATGGGTACAAATATATATAGTGTCAAAATAAGTCACTCATAATTAATTATTCTTCATTTTCATTCATTTTATTCACATTTCTGTTTTCCTTGCAGATATACATGTTATCTAAATGTTTGTGTTGCTTGCAGATATTAAGAAAACAATTTCCCATTATCGTGATATTTTCGGTGATATCAATGAAAGATCAAGAAACATTGCAAAGCCTTACAAAGGTATGCAAATTTAATATAGCTCACTATCAAATTTCAATTAAAAGCGTAAAATATGTTAACTCTTACTATAAGTTAAAATGTATCATTTTTTGATCTTTCATTTCCATCAATTTCTTGAAGTAGTTTATTATATCTGACTTTTATTTATTTTTGGGTGTAGTTATGCAATTATTGATTGATTTTTTGTGAATAATATAGGTATTATAGGTACATAATACATACGTATTATATTCAGTTCTTTATTCATTAGAAAAGAAGAATCTAGATATGGAACTAAAAAATTCTGTTGAACCATCTCAGAGTAAAAACACCTTTGCAGGTAAGTATATAAAGTAAAGAACAAGCAAGCAAAGTAAATTAAGACACTGTCGGGGATGTAATATGCTTTATGAGTACAAATAGTGTGAATCACATTTAAATAAAGTTTCAGTGCTCTGTGATAACGTTTTGAACACATTATACAGTACATGCAAGTATCAAAGTATGTCTTAAGAAATTACTTAAATGGTTTATTGTGGCTATAATACTTATTAACAATTTACAAATTATTAACTTTGCAATCTGATTGTATGCATAAAGTTGCATTATATATATATATTTAACATTAGGTAATAAAGTTATCTCGGAAGCATCAGTATTGTTTAAAGAAGATTCAAACAAACCTAAGTATGGAAACAACAGTCACCAACGTCTTGCTGCTCTATTTGCTGCTTCACTGATTAGTTTTGGGATTGTTGCATTCACTATCACTATTATCATAGCTATAGTGGTCTATCATAAAAATGTCAAAGAAAGAAAACAAATTCAAGATGTAGAAAATGGATTAAGCCGGAATTTCAATTCACATCCATCAGTAAGAAAAGCCAGAAAAGGACCTAATGGAGTACGACTAAAGACAGTTAGGTAAGATATAACCAGTGGGACAGTTGTGCAAATGATTTGAAATTTAAATGTTCACATCTATATACTATATTATTGCTTGTAACACTGTAGATAAAGTAATAACTTAAGCCCACAATACAATTATAAATGTATTCCTGAATGTTGACTGCAATTTGTAGAATTCAACAATCAAAGTCAGAGCCAGATTTATACACTCTACCAGTTCCAGTAAACACCAGCTTAATCCTATCCAAATCCTGTGACAATATAGCGGATTCTGTGGCATTAGACTTAGACAATTATTCACTAAACATGAATCGAGAACTTCAGTTAACCGATCACAATGAGACCAGTAACATAAATATGGTGGCATCAAATCATGACATACCTACACCTTGTTTGACTAATGTAAGCCCAGTGCACGAGATTTCCACCACTGAAGACCAACTACAGCATAAAGAACATGAGGAGACAAAGACCACTCCTGCATATAGTCATCTTTTTCAAGGAAAACATGTAAGCACAATGAGGAAGATATCTACCACTGAAGATCTGCCTAAAAATGAAGATCACCAGGAGATAAAAACCAATCTCATTTATGTTCAGCCAATTTGATATTATCAATCTTTTTGAGATAACATTTGAAATGTTAAAATTTAGCTATCATATAATACAGCTAGCTATAAGGGTTTACTGTAAAATAAACATGGCTATATTATTGAAATACAGAGTAGTAACTACACAGTATTTTGCAATGACTTTTCTAAAGACACCCATGACTGAGTACATGTACACAGAGATTTAATATAACTATAGTGAAGTGTGACTTTTGTGCTCCTGTAAATTTACTCATTTCAGAATATTGCCAGAATAGTTTGTGTGTAGCAACTTGTAATTATGTTACTCTTGACACAGTCTGATAACACAATAACAATGCCCTCAGCAGAGATGTTGGTATACTCTTACAAAGGCACTTGTTAGATCATCATGGACAAAAATGTTTAGATATACATGCTTAGCCATGTACCAATGCATGACCATCTCATTGGTGGTAGACTATATTGTTGATCTGTCAGCTATTGTTGGAAGGTAGCTGCAAACAAATCATTCTCTGTGATTTGATGTTCCCAATGGAAGATGCCAATGTCTGTAGAACGGCAAGATGCCGCTTGTGACAAATTTGTCAGTGGGTCATCAAACATCATCAGCTAGTGAAAGATTCTGTTAGGATTAGTGAGTTAATAGTCTCAGAAGTGACTGCAGAAAGAGTGGTAGGATCTGTCTATATCCATCAGTGTATTGAACTGATCCTGAAAAGACATCAATATAGCTCTATAATAATTTATCTGGCTGTAAGTAGTGCATTATCTAAGCATTCTTCTGGTCAGAGCCATAAGCTCCAAATATATCCTGAAACTTCCAGAACAGTGTAATTTATACTCCTTGATCCCCACATAACCTAACGTTGTTATGGAGTGTAGTGTTACTGTTATAGGTGCTTTAAGTTTCCAGCATGTGCCGTTCCTATGAACTTAATGATATGTATTTAATAGTTGTTCTCTCATATTGTGTCTGATAAATACAGGATATGAGAAGTGCTTGCTTGACAAGTTGGAAGCTCATTCAGATTCCGTGATCCTACAAGATGATTAATATTAGGCTATAGAGAAGAGAGTTTTGAGTTACATCTCAAGTCAAAATGCACTTCCCACCCAAATTTCCTATCTGTATACTATGCAGTATGTTCTAGTTTACCATGCTGCTTACACTCCACATTTTGTTTTGTGAGAAACTAAAATGCATTGATTAGTGACAAAAATTAAACCAAATGAGTGGTACATCATTGATAAATGTCTTACAGAATCTCTATAATTATTATTATGTTGTTGTTTGAAAAAGTAAACAACAATTGAAGCACGCGGCTAGTAAAATGGTTTAGAATGCTACAGGTTGTATATACTTTACGACGAGCTCCATCTGTAAATGATTAACGAGGGAACGTTGATTGCCTGCGCATCATTTATTTGCTAAATTTGGCCTACAGATAAAAGGAGAGTTGCGACACTGGATTGCGGCGTTCTGCTATTAGTGAGAACACTCTATATTGTAGTTATCAACATATTTCTGATATTGACGAAGGGTATTTCCGAATAGTAAAAGGCATATGCACGCTTACAAACTTAGTGGTGACTCTGAGAACAGTATAAAGCAGGTGTATTATTTTGATGTAACCAAATCTTACAATTACTGAGAACAGAAAAAAGTCACTTGAGGCCAAATTGAATTTTACACTTTTTTCCTGTAATTAAAAATTCAGTAGCGATAAAATTTGCAAAATTCTACTAAATAGCAAGATTTGTCGCTAACTACTTTTACACTATCCAAAAATTACAATAGTCAAAATTGAATAAAAATAAAATACTGTATAAACACGAGGTCACATGGAGAGGGGAGAACACAGGTTACGAAAAGGGGAGGAAAGAAAAACATAGTAGGGGAGAAGAATAAATAAAGAAAGAATCGATATAATAATACAAGTTGCCGACAACAATGTTCCTATTCATGAATAATTCATGAGCTACAGTAGCGGTCAAAATAAAGTTCCCTCAGCGGAGCGTCAAAGCCGCTGAAAAGCCGCTGCGCTAGCAAAACCGCACAGGCGGAAAAGTCGTTTCATCTCCGGTTCAATTAGTCGCGAGTATTCCGGCGGAGATTGTTCTGTGGCTTGGAAGATGAGTTGGTAGATTTGGAAGGTGCTAACTTGGAAGGTGTTGATTTCTTGATTTGTAAGTTACGTGATAGAGGACTGATGAATATGAGCAGATCTTACATTTTGGGGATTTCTTCCGAGTCGCCGAGATGTCTGGACCACTCTGTGGCCATCTCCTCATTGCCATCACTTGAGCCTGAGCAGAACTTGGAGACCATCTTCCGAATATAAGGATTTTCCATGGCTTCCGTTAAGAGGCAGCACTTGTCTTGATCAGAGTAACTTTCAGCATGTGTTGACATGAGGTCTGAGAATCGATCATAAAAACTTTGACTGACTCAGTCTTGAGGTCGGTAGTACTTGCCTTGGCGATGCTTGCTGTGATGTTGGTTAGAGCTTCCTTAGCTTTGGGAATGACGACGTGGAAAAACGGATGAGTCTCGTGCGCTGGAGTTTGATTAGTAGAGTCCTGAGGTCCTCCTCATGCTTCCTTCCTTGAGTGAGGAAGTCTGCAGATGTTACTTTGGAGTGTTCTAACCATGCCTCGGCTGCCTCGATGTGTAACTGATATTTCTCATTGAGGGCGAACAACTTCAAGGACTTGGTGATCCTGTCAATGTAAATCTCATAGGTAGCCTCCAGAGTAGAGTTGGACTCAATCTTTTTCTCTGTGTCTTCCTCTGAAGTGGCAGCTACTGTCATGAAGTCCAGGATGGCCAAGTATGCTGTCTTACGTTCGGCGATGGTGTCTCGGAGTGAGAGGAGTTTGGAGTCCAGCTCTTCCTTGTCCAGGTTCCTCAGATCATCACTGAACGACTTGCCTGTTGCTTTGAGGATCCTTGTCAGCTTTCCTCTGATTGAGGAGTGCTTGTTCTTCAGCCGTGTTAAGTTTAAGATGATAATTATGATTGCAGGAAGGCCAATCCATCGGAAGTGAGAAGAGACTACAGTAAGGCAAGTCTTTCCCAGGAATGAAATTTCCATTGAGGATGATTGCAAGTAAGGCCAATCATCCCGCGAAGTGAGGAGTAGTGTAGACGTAGTCCACAAAGTTGAGTGAGCTATAATAGAGAGCTAACTAGCGGGAGTAGAAAGCTAACTAGCAATGACTCAACTTCGATAGTCGCTAGAGCAAGAATCAGTGATTCCTCTAACCCTCTCTGTACAATGCTAGATCCGGCTCTAAGGACCAATATTTGAGGGTTGTAAAGCCTCAAGCCCTGTTGACCCCTTAGCTAATGGAAGGACCAGAACCTTGGCCGCACCTATCTTAAGTGAAAGCTAAGTGCACGCCAGTAACTTCCAGGAAGACAGATACTCTGCCGTCGTTGCAGGCCTGGTTCAGTCTAAAGGCGAACTCCGCAAGCGCACAATGCACAATAGATAAGGTTCATGGCAAAAGTTCAATTCATATACAATTTAACAACTTATGACGCACAGTGAATAACATTATGTATAATTAGACAGGATGAGTATAAGCGTGTGTGCTATTGATAATTTCTGTAGTATCAAAATTAAGTTACTTTGACTATCTGAATTACCTTGAATTCTTGACAATAAGCTCTAACCTACAAAAACAAAAGACAATCAATTTTAGCACACAAATACAAAATTACTTTCTTACCTCATTTTCTTGAGCAGTGGTAACTTTTGTAGTACCAAATTTGAGCCATTCTGATTATTTGAATTTACCAGTCACTGTTTACAACTAGCTCTTAGCTACAAAAAGAAAGGCCAGAGTTATTTTTACATAATAACAAAATATATGGAATTACGTACTTACCTCAGCTTCCCTCGAGTAGTAGTAGCTTCCTAAGCATTAATACTATGGCATTCTGACTACCAATGGCTCTTGACAAATAACAATCGGCAATCCGTATCCCCCCTAAAACGACGAAGATTTGAAATTAAGTCTGGAAATGGGTCTTCAATGCCATAGTAGCCGGTCGAATCAACGTTTTGTGTCTTGGAAGGCAAGCGTTTTCCAGGAATTTTCTCACACAACGTAGCACAAGTTTAAAACAAGGCTAGCTTAATGCTTTCGTTTCAGAATAAACCGGGATCAAGCCTAAAAAGCCGTGTTTTTAGGAGAAAAAAGGACCACGCTCGCGCTTTTAAGTGGCATAAATACCATCCATACATACATAATAACTAAAATCCCGAACTTGCATTATCCACCCCTATTATGGTCTCGCTCGTTCTGCTCGCTTGCCAATAAAAAAAATCATGAGTTATAGGAAGAATTTTTGCACAAGAATAAAAAAATTTAAAATTAATGGAGTCATTAGTGAGGTATTATTTACCTGTCAAAGTTTGGAGACAATCTGGGAGCCAGCGTCTGCTCCAGGGAGAAACAATACTGATAAAGTAAGCCAAGGAATACAACATTAAGCAGCAGCACTCATTATAACTTATAGCTGGGGTGGGGCCTAGGTAAGTTTTATCAATTGGTGGGTGGGAAGCTTTGAATTACCTACGCAAGCTAAGTTAGCGGTCGTTTGTACTATTGCGAGCACGGCGGATATTTGTGGTTATATATGTACATTAACTAGTGATGTGCTTGAGCACAAATGGCGAGCGAGCCTAAAGACTATATTATTTTTATATGAATGATTTTGACTTCTAACACTGAAGCTACTGATAAGGTCCAGTTATTAAATTTCGCATACACGGTAAAGGGATTTCAGTGCCATAGTAACAACTCTCTGCAACTGCTTGAATTGAAGGAAAAAACAACAACAAAACAATACATGTGGGGAGGTAGGTACCACGGTCGCCAATTGTGGGTTACGGCTCGACACAGCCCAGCTCAGCACAGTCACCAACGACAAGAAACGGTAAGTCGTCACTCAGCTTACTCGTACACTCTGGTATCTCGCCGCCACCAGAGTTCCTTGTAGCTATGTCCGCCCTTCCCTGAGCTCTCGATCAGTTTGGGGTTAAGACTAAACTATGGGAACTGATGATACGCATGCGTGTCTAAGGTTATGTAGCTGAGGACACGCACGCGCACACAAAATGAGGGAGTGGTCACGGAACATCCGGACAGAACTAACACACACATAATCATGACATGCGCATACATACACTTTAGAATACATACAATAATAATGACACACTGCTAATAATAAATACACATATAATTGACTTTCATGACACACACAGTTCATTCATCTTCTTCATTCATCTTCTTCTGTCTTCTTTATTTTTCTTCTTTATCTTTCTCTTCATCTCTTTCTTTATCTCTCTCTGCTCACCCTTCATCATGCCACCCACAATACACGTTATTTAAAAGTTTTTTTTGTGATATTCTTTAGCTAAGTAGTGGTTGTAACACACAATGCTTTGACACAACTGGAAATGCACCTACACATACTTACCTTCGCAGCAGTGTTGTTTTAGTTTAGAGATTCCAGGTTTTCTTAGTTTTAGTTATTCATACTAAAAAAATGTCTTGAATGCTTAGTTTTAGTCTTTTCCCAAATTTTCCCTGAAGATTTAGTTAGTTTTTAGCATTTCTTCAATATCATGTAGAAGATTTAGTTAGTTATTCTATCAATTGACTTAGTTTTGGTTAATTTACGTTGTGTCTCAAATTCTTGAATAACGAGACTCCATAAAGAAGTAGTACTGGTAGTTTTCCAAACAACTTCAAAAGTAGCATATTTCTAATTCTTGAACAAGCTCTCAGCTATGATAAAAAAACAACCAATGTTATTATTTGTAATTGTAGCCAACAAATATGGAATTACTACTTAACTCAATTTCCTGAGTATTGATAACTTCTGTAGTATCAAATTTAAGTTACTTTGACTTTCTGAATTACCTGAATTCTTGACAACAAGCTCTCAGCTACAAATACAATAGACAATCAATTTTAGCACACAAATACAAAATTACTTGCTTACCTCAATTTCTTGAGCAGTGGTAACTTTTGTAATACCAAAATTTGAGCCAATCTGACTATTTGAATTTACCAGTCACTGTGGACAAGCTGTTAGCTACAAAAAAGAAAGGCCAGAATTAATTTTGCATATTTAGCTAACAAATATGGAATTGCGTACTTACCTCAGCTTCCCTCGAGAAATTGTAGCTTCCTTAGCATTAATACTACGGCATTCTGATTACCAATGACTCTTGACAACCAACAATCGGCACTCCGTATCCCCACATAAAACGGCGAATTTTTGAAAATAATTATGGAAAAGGGTCTTCAATGCCATAGTAACCGGTCGAATCAACTTTTTGTTTCTTGAAAAGCAAGCGTTTTCGCAGGAAATTTCTCATACTTATGCGCTGAAGTATAAGTAAGGCTTGCTTAATACTGTAGTTCAGAATAAAATGGGGTCAAGCCTAAAAAGCCGTGTTTTTTGGAGGAAAAAGTTCCACGAGCGCGCGTTTAAAGGGCATACGTACTATTCATCCATACATATATACATATAACATACCCGATTTTGCATTATCCAGCCTTAATACTGTCTCGCTAGCTACGCTCGCTCGCCAATAAACAAACATCCCCGATTTTCAATTGTGTTACTCGCTCACCAAATACATATTATTTATACATAGAAACAACCCTGATTGTGACTCAATTTCTGATGCACCCAATAGGGACATTTAATCAGTGCACTCTACTAATTTCATTATTATAATTTTAAGTATATAATCAGTCTTGTAATGTGTCCCATGTGATAGTTTGATGAAATTCTTTGATTATATATAATGATAAAAATATGCTAAATAACTGTATTTTCAGTAGCTAAAAATTTAATTGAGTTTTAATACTAACCATGTTATATAGTATTATCAGCACTATTTCTAGAAACAAACTTTCTTAATATCTAAAATGAAAGCAAAATTTGAATGTATGAAATTGAAATGTTTGTCATTCTCAAAAATATCAGACATGATTTAGAGAGAAATATTTTATGGGTTTAGTCCTTTAGTCATCATTGTACTTTATTTTCAAATAACCACATTTCCTTAAGATAATTACACATACTAAAACACTAAAGTTAAACTTTTATTTTGAATATGATTGCTATTATGTCTTCAAGATCCCAGCTATATGTTTGTTCATGATTTGCACTCACTGCTGCTTAATTTCCTGGTATAATTTTTTATACTTTGTACATCTTTGAAAAAAAAATCAGAATCTGGTGACGTAGGCAATAATTGCATTTACCTCAGCAACATACATTCTAGATTAAGTTATTGGACTACACACGTCTTTTTATTATTTAAAATACAACGTTTGGATCGAAGTTGCTCGATCTTCTTCAGGTGGAATATAACTGAAATGGCTGGGTGATGGTGATACAGAAGTTTATATAGGTATGAGATATTATAGAGCAGTTGGTGACTGAATGAAGGTGTTGATAAGAGTCTATTGATGCTTTTATTGATGAGTTAATAGATGATAGAATGAGTCTGACTAGTGGGGTGAGGAATGCCAGAATAAAATGGGTGAATAACCAATAATTAAGTCAGTAAGTAAGGAAAATAATAAAGGCATAACTGAAATAAAAAAAAATAAAAAAAATATATATAATATATATATGAAAAAAAATAATAAAATAATTAAGTAAACAAATAATGATAATAACGATATGCACTTATGTGATGTTGCTCATCCATATTGGGCTGATGTTAAGTCCTTGGGTCATGGTTAAAATTTGGAAAACTTTTGATGTGGATTGCCTCCTTAATTCTTCTTCTATGCCAGATACTTTCTTTTTCTATGACAGTGCTGCCTTGCCAGTCAATTCTTCTATGGTGTTCCTCCAGGTAGTGTTGTGCAACTGCTGACTTCTGAGTTCAAAGTTCCTGCAACACCTCTGATGTTCAGATAGTCTAACTCTTAGTGTTCTTCCTGTCTCTCCTATATAGGAACAATCACAATCTAAACAGGGAATGCGGTAGATAACTCCAGGGTGATTGAGGAGGTCTGGTTGTGGTTTCATAATAAATGGATGAGCAACATCACATAAGTGCATATCTTTATTATCATTATTTGTTTACTTATTTATTTTATTATTTTATTTCATATATATATATTATATATATATATATATTTTTTTCTTTCAGTTATGCATTTATTATTTTCCTTACTTACTGACTTAATTATTGGTTATTCACCCATTTTACTCTGGCATTCCTCACCCCACTAGTCAGACTCATTCTATAATCTATTAACACATTAATAAAAGCATCAATAGACTCTTATCAACACCTTCATTCAGTCACCAACTGCTCTATTATATCTCATACCTATATAAACTTCTGTATCACCATCACCCAGACATTTCAGTTATATTCCACCTGAAGAAGATCGAGCAACTTCGATCCAAACGTTGTATTTTAAATAATAAAAAGACGTGTGTAGTCCAATAACTTTATCTAGAAATTACTGATTCCACGTCAAGAATGACCCTTCGAAATCATACAACATACATTCTACTCACATTCAGGTTAGAAGTATACAAGATCTTAAGGAATACAATGGCATGCTTAAAGGACTTTTCGTTTGATTCGACCATAGGCATCAGCCAGTGCCTGGCAAGGTTGCTCATAACTGTCTTTGCCTCTAGCAGATTTTTTGACAAGATCTTTGGCCGGATGTCATGCACTATAGTAGGATGTTGCATTTGTCAGATTAAGACATGTCACAACAGTGCTCATCCATCATGCTGTCCAATCTTATCTTGAAGTCCCGCCACTTTAGTGGAAACCCATTGAATTCGGCAACTCTAGCGCTAGGTGAGCAGGGGTGGCCATGGCTGGCCTCACTGATGTTTTTGCTGGTGGAATGGCAGCAGCTGGAACTGGTGTGCTTGCTGTCAGTTTTGCCATCAACTCCAAACTCTTGGTAGCCATTTGTTTCTTGAGTGCCTCGAGCTCTCTGTCTGTGGCAAGGGTTGCTGTGTCTTTGGAAAACTTGTATCCCTCTCTTTCATAAACTGGACTTGGAGAGTGTAAGTTGTCCTTGAGCGGGTTCATGCCTTCCAAAATCATGAGGCCTTCATGGCAGGCGTCCAACTTTGGCTGAAAGATTTCCAAACTGGTGATGGCACTCTCAGCAGCTTCTATGCATGCTTCTCCCCAGGCAGCTTCTGTCTCTTGCACCGCTTCGTCAGTCAGCAGCTCCAGATGGTGCTCTTCTCTGGAGCTTTTTGAAAAGCCTTGCAGCCTCAAAGGTAGTGGTAGTAGCCAGTGATTTGGCAATTAACTTGTCCATTTTGGTTATGGACTTTGTCAGGCAGTTCTTCCCGCCAGTTCTCTTGTTCAGAGTTTTGGCAGAATCTTTGTTCTTGTGAATGGCTTCTTCCTCCATCTCAGAAGTGCTGGAAACTGGTAAAAACTGGTAGAGTTGTAGCTGATAGTAGTCTCAGTCCCTTGACTAGATCCTGGCTGTCACTCTCGAATTCAGTAGCAGATGAGTTTATCCAGCTCGAAGAATTAGCGACGGGACAGAGACAGCTATCAGGCATCATATATACGCGAAAATAGCCGACATAGTGCGTGCGCACCACAGATTACTAAAATTGGCGTATAAAGGGAGAGTTGCGGACGCTGGAACTCATCGGGCGTTCTGGTTTTAGCGAGAACGGTCGGTCATGGTTGCTATAAAGTTATTATTGATATTGACGTTGGTTATTAATACGTGTAAGTTAATTAACTGCATAAGTTAACTATAGCTATCATATTTATTGATTTTATTTCTTCAGCACAACTTTCCAGTCAATGGAAAGAAAATATTGAGCAAGTTCTGAAGCATTTGCTTGGAAATTTACCCCTTCCCTACTCCTCAAAATTAGACCTTTATTGTGGAGGTAAAAATGGACAACTTTGGTTTCGGACATTGGTCCATTTAGATAAAGATAATGATATCATCACTGGCATTAATCCAACTGTTGATGAAGCACAATTTTATGTCAACATCAGTAATTTTAAAATTCCGGTTTCATCAAAGTATACCTGCAAGATTTCTCTAGAAACTTACACCAACAACAATCTACTTCTTCTAAATATCAGTAAGCATGTATAAATTCGTAAATGCAGTACTTTCATTTTATGTAACAATCATTTAGCTGGCAACAACTTGGATGTTACCGAGTTTATTAACAGCTCAGTAATGAATGCAATATACACAAGTTTTTCAGGAGACTCCACCATCAATTACCATTCAGATTGGAATTGGAATCCATCTGGATCAACACGCAGTACTGTACTCAACAAACCTACCAACACCAGTAAAAACTACAAACTCAGCTCTCTTTATCCTATCATAAACACAGTGATATCATACATTCTTCATTTGCCAAAGGACTTCATAACTCATTTGATAAAACTTAGTTTCGGAAAGAAAACTATTTCAGATATTATAACACCTCAGGCATCAGGTATGCTAAATTTAACTAATTTATAACATCATAATAAATTGTGTCAATCATGTCAGTAAATTGAATATATCTCTGAATTGCTTTCAGCCTAGCATAACTGGATGCCACATAGATCCTTTGTAGGTCACAAAATTTAATTTTTTTTTATCCGCTATGTCCCCATCTTATCAAAAAAGTCCTTTAAGCATTTTATTGTATACCTTAAGATCTGTTACACTTCTAATCTGAATGTGAGAAGAATGTACATTGCTGTGGTAAATGCTATTATCACCTAATTAACTAGATTCTGATTTTATTTGAGAGATGCAAGCATAAAAAACAACAGAAAAAAAATCAACACTGAGTGCTGACTGATTGACACTACATCGTGAACAAACATATAGCTAGGGATCTTGAAGACATAATAGCAATCATATCCGAAATTTATGTATCAAATTTTAACTTATAATGTTTTTGTATGTGTAATTATCTTAAAGAAATGTGGTTAGTTGAAATAAAGTACAATGATGACTAAAGTACTAAACCCATAAAATAGTTCTCTCTAAATCATGTTTGCTAATGACAAACATTTCAATTTCATACATTCAAATGTTGCATTCATTGTAGACGTTACGAAAATTGTTACTAGGAATATTGGTGATAATATTATATGGTCAAAAAAGTTCACCCAGTCTTTCAAAAGTGATCTATATACATCTGGTGATAAATTTGTAGCCTCAAATAATTTTAAGTTATTTCAATTTTTAGCTACTGAAAGTGCATTTATTTAGCGCCATATAAAATATATACAGATGTTTATCTTTAATATAATATACTCTTTATCACTTAGGTTCCTCAGGAACAAAAGATTCGGAGGAAAATCTTAAGAATTCCATCAAATTATCACATGGTACACGTTACAAGACAGGTACTAATTTTATAATAAAAATATATTATAATAAAATTAGTAGAGTGCACTGAACAAAATGTCCCTATTGGGTACACTAGTATTAATTATACGATATTATGACATGTAGTTTATACAAGAAATTGAGTCACTCTCAGGGCCATGTTTCTATATGTATAAATATGTGTATCAATGTACATATATATAACATACAGGTAAAATACTATAGTAACATATACATAGTAAATGTATTCTGTTGCTACTGCATGCGTTATAAAAATCAAATCAGAGTATGTTATTAATGACTATTGTGCTTTCACAAATTTATTTTACTGTAGAATTGTCAAACTTCTCTGTTAGTAAAGAACACTGGATGTAGAGCTGTTCAATTGTAGTTTACATTAAGCTTATATAATCTGACTATTAATTTGTACTAAAAACACTTTATGGTGAGTGAGCGAATCAAGTGTGAAACTATACCAGAGGTACAAATTTGTGCTAAGAATAAAGTATCAAATAATAAATTGATAGCCACTGAGCCAAAGATGTTTAGTCCTTGCTAGATTATGGTTTACTCTTTAAAAGTCTAAAACTGAACGTTGTATTGGCAAACTATTATACATGTATCATACTATATACGTACATTCTCTGTCTCTACATTATGTGTGCTTGTGTAGAGAAAAACTAAGATTTCAATTTTGTTAATTTATTATTACACTTTCAGTTCAGATATTAAGATAATAGTAGCAAAAAATATTGGTGATAATGATATTGTAAGGTCAAAAAAGTTTTCCTACTCTTTAAAAAATTAAGTAAGCGAAAGATTAAAGATGATGCGAGTGTAACTTTTCTTGCATCCAAAATTTTAAGTTACGTTTGGATACATGTGTTACCAAAATTTGCAGAACATTTTTTGTAGCTTGTGAACAACTATTTCGGTTATCTTGGCACATATTGATTAAATATCCAGAAAAAAATATTTTAATGTACCTTATATTTTTTTTAATTAGGTATTCCAGGAAGAAACGATTCAGATACAAAATTTAAGAATTCTATCAAGACATCACATGGTACACGTTACAAGATAGGTACTAATTATATTATTGATACATATAAACATACAATGCAATTCTATTGTAGTAGTGTAGTCTTTGATTAGCTAGATTATAGTTTATTCTTCAAAAGTCTGAATACAGAAAAATGTATAGGCATGCAGCAATATAGAAAGAGATAAGCAGGAAAGAACCATTCACACTAAGATTCTCCTCCTGGTAGAGCATGAATGACTAGTAACATGAATGGTGAGAGAGTGAAACAAGTGACAATATCAAGAATGTTTAATAAGGTATCGAGTTAAGTGAAGCAATTGTTTTAGAATCAAGTTATTGTTAAATTTAGACTTGCAATAATCATAATGACATATATATATATATAGTTTCAATCTTACAATTTTAAAAAAATTCTTCTATGAAGTTGATTTAAGCTAGCTCGTTCACTAGCTGAAAAGTTTAGGCTAACTCATTCACCTAATCAAATACAAATAAAATTTCAAGATATTGTAGTCTTTTCTAGAATAATTTATGCTTTGTATTCATGTTGTTTAATGATATAAATTGCTTCAAACTATATATAAAATAGCTATATTCACATAATATGAATTGAATATTTCTTGTCTTAGGTTTTGAAAGAAAATATTCAGATGCAAAATTTAAGAATTCGGACAAGTCAACACATGGTACACGTTACAAGACAGGTATTAATTATAATTAAAATACAAATATTAGTTTTGTAGAGTGAAATGAGCAAGCACCCTATTGGGTACATGTACATTATTTACACATTATTAGATTAGACAAAAGATTGACTCACTATATTGGCATGTTTCTATATTATTATCAAGCTATTAGGGGTGAACAATTGTAAATCAGGTATATGTTATATGTATGTATATTTGGTATGTGCATCCCTTGAAGATGTTATACTCAATTCAGAGTTAGCTAGACAGTCTAGTATCAGATAAGGAAAGGTGTTTGTCTATAATAACTACAAATTTACTAAATCCATTACAAAACTTTATTATCTCTCTAATTTATGTATACTTTTGTAAAGAATGACAAATATATCACTTTCATTCACTCTATGATTCTTTCATAGTAGGTATAAACAAAATGGTTGCAAGAAATAATGGCGATAAGAATATAAGGTCAAAAAGGTTTCCCCAGTCTTTCAAAGGTAAGTGAAGTATAAAAGACGATTAGAGTATAGAATTTCTTGCATGGAAATTAAATTTTAAGCTACGTTGGATGCATGGATTACCACAAAATTTGCCGAGATTTTTTTGTCTTCTCTTGGCAAGTTTTAAGTAAACAACTGGAACAACAGTTTGTGTATCTTATATTTTTATATTTTTTATTTAATTAGGTTTATCAGGAAGAAAAGAATTGCACACAAAATTTGAGAATTCTATCAAGACATCACATGGTACTCGTTACAAGACAGGTACTAATTATATTATTAAATATTAAGTACTTACAATCCAATCATTATTGTAGTTGTGAGCAAAACTCTGAATTCTACAACTATAGGTACACGTACTTATATGAAGTTATCCAATACTATGACAAATTGCACTGTACTCTATATTACTAATGCAGCATATGTAATATAGTAAAAAATTGAGACTTTCTTTCCACATATCAATATTTATTTACAAAATCGGAGTTAATTTGACATGCCACCACTTTAGCAGTATTTTAAAAGCTCTATAGTAAATGAATGTTTAACTTCAGCAGGAATTAGAGATCAACTTAGTGTGTAAATGAATTGCTACACTTATAACTTACACAAACAATAATATAGAAATAGTCACTAGTCTCTGTACAGAACTCACGTTCTGTTGTGTTGTTATATTGTGCATAGTAAGCTTGGTATCTTGTTTGTGTTTAGTCTCGGTGGACTATATAAGAACATGTTATAGAAGAATGAAGTATATGGTTACAAAATAGTTGTTTTTTAAGTAAATTAAAGTAAAAAAATTGAAACCACTGGGTCATATGGCCTAAGCTGACATTCTTGGCTATAAGAAAGAATGACATATTAATATAGTGAGGGAGTAAAGCAAGTGAAACAAGGAAGTGTAATTAAAAATCGAGGATGTGGTTGAATTTTTAAAGACTTTTTATGGGTACAAATATATTATATAGTGTCAAAATAAGTCACTTAAAATTAATTATTCTTCATTTTCATTCATTTTATTCACATTTCTGTTTTCCTTGCAGATATACATGTTATCTAAATGTTTGTGTTGCTTGCAGATATTAAGAAAACAATTTCCCATTATCGTGATATTTTCGGTGATATCAATGAAAGATCAAGAAACATTGCAAAGCCTTACAACGGTATGCAAATTTAATATAGCTCACTATCAAATTTCAATTAAAAGCGTAAAATATGTTAACTCTTACTATAAGTTAAAATGTATCATTTTTTGATCTTTCATTTCTATCAATTTCTGGAAGTAGTTTATTATATCTGACTTTTATTTATTTTTGGGTGTAGTTATGCAATTATTGATTGATTTTTTGTGAATAATATAGGTATTATAAGTACATAATACATACGTATTATATTCAGTTCTTTATTCATTAGAAAAGAAGAATCTAGATACGGAACTAAAAAATTCTGTTAAACCATCTCAGAGTAAAAACACCGTTGCAGGTAAGTATATAAAGTAAAGAACAAGCAAGCAAAGTAAATTAAGACACTGTCGGGGATGTAATATGCTTTACGAGTACAAATAGTGTGAATCACATTTAAATAAAGTTTCAGTGCTCTGTGATAACGTTTTGAACACATTATACAGAACATGCAAGTATCAAAGTATGTCTTAAGAAATTACTTAAATGGTTTATTGTGGCTATAATACTTATTAACAATTTACAAATTATTAACTTTGCAATCTGATTGTATGCATAAAGTTGCATTTTATATATATATTTAACATTAGGTAATAAAGTTATCTCGGAAGCATCAGTATTGTTTAAAGAAGATTCAAACAAACCAAAGTATGGAAACAACAGTCACCAACGTCTTGCTGCTCTATTTGCTGCTTCACTGATTAGTTTTGGGATTGTTGCATTCACTATCACTATTATCATAGCTATAGTGGTCTATCATAAAAATGTCAAAAAAAGAAAACAAATTCAAGATGTAGAAAATGGATTAAGCCGGAATTTCAATTCACATCCATCAGTAAGAAAAGCCAGAAAAGGACCTAATGGAGTACGACTAAAGACAGTTAGGTAAGATATAACCAGTGGGACGATTGTGCAAATGATTTAAAATTTAATAATATCTTTAAATGTTCACATCAATATACTATATTATTGCTTGTAACACTGTAGATAAAGTAATAACTTAAGCCCACAATACAATTATAAATGTATTCCTGAATGTTGACTGCAATTTGTAGAATTCAACAATCAAAGTCAGAGCCAGATTTATACACTCTACCAGTTCCAGTAAACACCAGCTTAATCCTATCCAAATCCTGTGACAATATGGCGGATTCTGTGGCATTAGACTTAGACAATTATTCACTTAACATGAATCGAGAACTTCAGTTAACAGATCACAATGAGACCAGTAACATAAATATGGTGGCACCAAATCATGACATACCTACACCTTGTTTGTCTAATGTAAGCCCAGTGCACGAGATTTCCACCACTGAAGACCAACTACAGCATAAAGAACATGAGGAGACAAAGACCACTCCTGCATATAGTCATCTTTTTCAAGGAAAACATGTAAGCACAATGAGGAAGATATCTACCACTGAAAATCTGCCTAAAAATGAAGATCACCAGGAGATAAAAACCAATCTCATTTATGTTCAGCCAATTTGATATTATCAATCTTTTTGAGATAACATTTGAACTGTTAAAATTTAGCTATCATATAATACAGCTAGCTAATAGGGTTTTCTGTAGAATAAACATGGCTATATTATTGAAATACAGAGTAGTAACTACACAGTATTTTGCAATGACTTTTCTAAAGACACCCATGACTGAGTACATGTACACAGAGATTTAATATAACTATAGTGAAGTGTGACTTTTGTGCTCCTGTAAATTCACTCATTTCAGAATATTGCCAGAATAGTTTGTGTGTAGCAACTTGTAATTATGTTACTCTTGACACAGTCTGATAACACAATAACAATGCCCTCAGCAGAGATGTTGGTAATACTCTTACAAAGGCACTTGTTAGATCATCATGGACAAAAATGTTTAGATATACATGCTTAGCCATGTACCAATGCATGACCATCTCATTGGTGGTAGACTATATTGTTGATCTGTCAGCTATTGTTGGAAGGTAGCTGCAAACAAATCATTCTCTGTGATTTGATGTTCCCAATGGAAGATGCCAATGTCTGTAGAACGGCAAGATGCCGCTTGTGACAAATTTGTCAGTGGGTCATCAAACATCATCAGCTAGTGAAAGATTCTGTTAGGATTAGTGAGTTAATAGCCTCAGAAGTGACTGCAGAAAGAGTGGTAGGATCTGTCTATATCCATCAGTGTATTGAACTGATTCTGAAAAGACATCAATATAGCTATAATAATTTATCTGGCTGGATGGAGGCTGTAAGTAGTGCATTTTATATCTAAGCATTCTTCTGGTCAGAACCATAAGCTCCAAATATATCCTGAAACTTCCAGAACAGTGTAATTTATACTCCTTGATCCCCACATAACCTAACGTTGTTATGGAGTGTAGTGTTACTGTTAGGTGCTTTAAGTTTCCAGCATGTGCAGTTCCTATCAACTTAATGATATGTATTTAATAGTTGTTCTCTCATATTGTGTCTGATAAATACAGGATATGAGAAGTGCAGATTAGGCTATAGAGAAGAGAGCTTTGAGTTACATCTCAAGTCAAAATGCACTTCCCACCCAAATTTCCTATCTGTATACTATGCAGTATGTTCTAGTTTACCATGCTGCTTACACTCCACATTTTGTTTTGTGAGAAACTAAAATGCATTGATTAGTGACAAAAATTGAACCAAATGAGTGGTACATCATTGATAAATGTCTTACAGAATCTCTATAATTATTATTATGTTGTTGTTTGAAAAAGTAAACAACAATTGAAGCACGCGGCTAGTAAAATGGTTTAGAATGCTACAGGTTGTATATATACTTTACGACGAGCTCCATCTATAAATGATTAACGAGGGAACGTTGAGCGCATCATTTATTTGCTAAATTCGGCCTACAGATAAAAGGAGAGTTGCGACACTGGATTGCGCGTTCTGCTATTAGTGAGAACATTCTATTATTGTAGTTATCAACATATTTCTGATATTGACGAAGGGTATTTCCGAATAGTAAAAGGCATATGCACGCTTACAAACTTAGTGGTGACTCTGAGAACAGTATAAAGCAGGTGTATTATTTTGATGTAACCAAATCTTACAATTACTGAGAACAGAAAAAAGTCACTTGAGGCCAAATTAATTTTACACTTTTTCCTGTAATTAAAAATTCAGTAGCGATAAAATTTGCAAAATTCTACTAAATAGCAAGATCTGTCGCTAACTATTTTTATACTATCCAAAAATTACAATAGTCAAAATTGAATAAAAATAAAATGCTGTATAAACACGAGGTCACATGGAGAGGGGAGAACACAGGTTACGAAAAGGCGGGGAGGAAAGAAAAACATAGTAGGGGAGAAGGATAAGTAAAGAAAGAATCAATATAATAATACAAGTGGCCGACAACAATGTACCTATTCATGAATAATTCATGAGCTACAGTAGCGGTCTGTCACGCGAAATTCAGTCCCACCCAAAATCAGTCCCTCGGACTAAAATTGGCAGCAAATTACGGTCCGCCGGACCAATTTTGGCTGCCAAATATGGTCCCCCTCAGAAATTTTCGGTCCCACCAATTGGCAGCAAATTACGGTCCGCCCTGCTCCATTTGCTGTTCATTTATGAGTTAATAACTTATGTTATGGCTTTGCTACAAGTTAATAACTTATGTTATGGCTTTGCTACAAGCTCTACTACCTTGAATTTTACCTAATATATCATGGCTAGAGGTATTCCTGCTCCATTTGCTGTTCATTTATGACTAAAATTGGCAGCAAATTACGGTCCGCCGGACCAATTTTGGCTGCCAAATATGGTCCCCCTCAGAAATTTTCGGTCCCACCAATTGGCAGCAAATTACTCCATTTGCTGTTCATTTATGAGTGGCTACTCAGTGTCACTCTAAGGCATTTTCAATGACATAGATGTTATAGTTAGCAACTAATGAGCATTTCCACAATTATATATTATTTACAAGTTGATGATTGGCTACTTAGCTTCCTGGAATATTTGATAACACTAACACACACACAACAATAAAAATATCCCCCTGGAATTTCATGCTTGTGCAGTTCATGAGAATTTCATGCTTCAGAAAAGAAAAGAAATTTAGTTTGTCATCATTTTAGTGAATATACTGAAATATTTTTATGTCTAGCTATAGTAATCAAGACTTTATATTTAATATTTATGCACATAAATTCTACATGTGTCAGGATATAATGTTTGACATGATATTTAATTTAAAAATGTGCATCAAAGAGAGTAACAATAACTGAAATAAACATTTTAATGAGTAGTATATACTAAAGACAAATCTGCATTTACAAAACAACTGTATCACAAGCAAGTGATGACGATGCACTACTTTGATAGGGTGGCTCTCTTGGAAGTGATCCATCAGTACATAATGAAATATCATAATGATTATTGTTGACATGACAAAGTTCAAAATGATTGATGTCAACTTGAGTATTTAGTTGGCAGTCAGTGGGGAATGACAGGTCTGGTTTTTGGCTTAAAAACATCTTTGCCCAGTAATAATTGCTATATCCTTTGTCCAGAATGACAAAAACAGGCTTATTAAAGTACATTGACAAAGCAAAAATTTCAACATGAGTTCCCCAAACACAATTATTTTTCATTTTGTTTGTGTGGCTTTTTACAGTTGAAGGAAAACAGTATGGCTTGAAGTAACTGTTATTCATTTCAACAAACTTCACTAGAACTGATCGTACTTGAGTATGATTGGCTTCGGTTCCAAAAAGAATGAAGGATATGCTTCTAAACAAGCAGTTTCCATCACCTTTAATGGAATGTCTTTGTCGGCACTGATTACTTAAATAGTGGTCCAGCACGTTTAATGATTCCTGTATGAATAAATTTCCTTATTTCAGAACACAAATGGAATAATAATAAAGATATTTACTTGTGTAGCTCCAGTGCACTTCCTTTTGGCACATTTTCGCTTCTTCTTCCCAGGGCCACCAAACTTCTTCATGTCTTTGCAATATACACATGATCCACAATCATTTGTCATACATCCCTTACATTTCCTGCAATTTTTTCCTACAATACCAACAAGATCATACAATATGAATTGAAAAACATTTAAATATTATAGTATTACGTTTTATACATCTACTTGGATTATAATTCAATTCCTTCGAATCTTGGCAGATAGATTTTTTTGATATTTCATTCTAAATAGCATAACAGAGAAATTTATAAGACACAATAATCTTCACTAACAATACCACCCTTGCAAGATTACTTTTAAGAAAGTTGTCATTATAACTAACAAATAGCATGCTCCACAAATCATATTAGAGATTTCGAAATTAAAAATCAAAATCTGGTGCTGGAAAGGCCTTGGTTTGGTTCACTTCATCTATGCAAATCTGCAACATGACTCAGGTAATTTAATGTATTTGGAATATCACAAAATATCATCAGCATGTTGTTGCTATTTTTATTGACCCTCAATATGCATGCACATGTGGGTTAAATTAATTGCAGATATTTTTTATCTGGTTTAACACACTATTAAATATTAATGTATTTGAGAAATATACCTGAAGTTTACAGCTACAGCTAAGTAATTCTTACCTCCTCCCCCAATGTGGTTTCCTGATCAGCTCTGTCTTCACTATCTGACTTCTTTTGTATAAAAATTAATAAATATCATGTAGCTGCAAATGGTTTGCATTTATTATCTTACTTCTGAGCCACTTTCTCCCCCTAGCTTTTGTTGTTTATTCGTAGAGGGCTAACATGAATGCAATTTAAAATAGGAATATGCTTGTTTATAAATAAAGACAGAATAAAGTGCAAGCTGAGATATGCAAATATATAAATAAATAAATAAATAAATAAATAAATAAATAAGCATGTTACTTAGTTGATTGAATAGTTGTGAATCCATACTAAAGTAACATACATTCTTACTTTTGAGTCACTTCCTTTATCAGATCTTCTTCGTTTCCTGCTGGAATACAGAACTCTTTTAACCTAAGTATGGGACAGATAAATCATATATATTGTAATGCAAAAGAGGCTTCATATCACTAACCATTTCTTCACTTATGCCAAACATATTCTTTAGTAAATATTTTAGGCCAAGGGGATACAGAACATCCAATGTGTAAGAATAGAGCTGAACAACATTAACAACAACATCCAAAATAATATAATGATTTCAAAGATGCTAGCTATACTATTGTAATACCTTCATATCATGGACACAAAACTGTGGGATTAAAAATGCTAGAATAGCTTCATATTGATCTGATGTCAAGCAAGATATACAATTGCTTGCACTTCTGAGTGTATCTAAAACCAGCAGACAAGAGTTAATATGAACAAAATACAAAATAGAGCTGCACTTACTTTGACTTTTTGCTGACAAATTGAAATGACCAGAGGAAGTTTTTCTAGAAATTATTTTTAGTTGCGGCAAAATCATTTCGAACTGACAAACTATTTCCTTTGGCTCTATTTTCTGTAAAATATTGACCCAATCCTCTGCATTATTGGTCCCTTTGTTTTTATCTTCAGTAAGTAATGATGTGATATCTCCTACATACATAAATAAAATTGTCATGAATAACTACTAAAACACCACAATATGGAAAACTTGCTATTAGGGACATTTTCAGAAGGCTGTGGAAACAAATGTAAGACATTAGTCTTTGCCTACAACAATTGGGAGAGGAGCACAAGTACCATATACCATTGTTAGTAATTTAAAAATAGATCACTAACAGGTAGAGAAATTTCGCTGAATACTTCAGAATTGCCTCTAGATACTTCGTGATTCTTTCCAGACAAATCAATAGCATTCTATAGAAGATATTATGCCACAATAATGTGAATTATTTAGTAATTACTTTCATTTTTACCATAGAACTGCATGGTGTATGTGGGTCACACTCAAAACCTTCCGTATCTGAACCATGTGAGCCAGATAAATGTGTATAACTCTCAGAAGACTAAGTGAAAAAAAGACAACATCAATTATTCCAGTAGAACATGTAATCTTTTATACCATAGGAGTGCAAGGTGTTTCTGCTACTCTTTCAAAACCATCTACATCTGAAAACTGAGAGTCTGAACTTTCACAAGAAGGAGGCTAAAAATGAAATAAACACACTAAATTACATATAACTTTAATAAAATTGCTTCTGTTTGTGTATACCATAGGACTCATGGTTCTTTCTCTTGATAATGACATTTTGTCCTGCAAGCTTTTAGAGTCCAAAGAAGAACTCTCAGAAGATAACTGCAAATAAAAATACCATAAAGGTAATAGATAAACCATAACTTAATAAATTATTATAGTTTACCTCATTTGGGATTATGTATTTCTTAAGATGAACTCCATTCACTCGGGAAATGAACTTAGTGGAATCATTTACATCTTGTAAACGATACAAGCCCCTACCAAGATTTGCTACAATGATATAAGGTCCTACCCATTTATGGTCAAGTTTTCCTCCTTTCCTTTTCTTTCTTAAAAAATCTTTCTTTAGGACATAGCCTCCAACTTGATATACTTCCGGATTTGAATGCTTCCTGTTGTACACCTCCTTTTGCTTTAACTGTGCATTCAATATGTTTGTCTTGGCATGGTTCAATACTTCAGTGGTTTTTGCAAAATGAGAATATATTTGATCTGTATAATTCAGCTTATAAATAGTAAAAGCATGATAACAAATATCTAAAAACTTACCTTGTGACACTCCTCCTACTTCAGAATGTATTGATGCTGTACCAGACTGTAAATCAATTGGCAAAACTGGCTTTCTGGCAAACATCAATTCAAATGGAGAATATTTTATGGATTCCTGTTTAGATGTGTTGTATGCAAAAATGCAGGTGTCAAGATAATCCTCCCATGTGTCCTTTTTGTCATTGATAAACTTTACTAGCATATTTTGTAAAGTTTGATTAAAACGTTCTACTAACGCCATTTGCCTAAATAATAATCAATTCTTGTTTTAAGTAGCTATTAGAGAAAATAAAATGAGATACCTGAGGGTGGTAAGGAGTTGTAAGACGATACTCTATTTTAAGTAGCCTCATCAACTGTCGGTTCAACATGTTGTTAAATTCCGTGCCTTGATCTGAGGTTACAACTCGACTTATTCCCATCTTCATAAATAGCTGAAGGAATCCACCATCAAATCATAATATACATATTATATTTAATTTTTTAATCTGTACACAACAAACCTTGAACAAAGCAGCTCCTACATTCACAGCATACTTATTAGGCATTGGCACAGCTTCTACAAACTTTGTGAAATAGTCCGTAATGGTAAGAATATAGTTATTTCCCTGATGAGAACTGGGGGATATAGGACCAATGAAGTCAATCCCGATGTGGTACCAAGGTGAAACTACAGGAATTGGGTTGAGCTCAGGAGCGGATATACTTAGTTTTGTCTGGCTTCTCTGACATGCATCACACTTGCTTATCTAAAATAATAAAGTGAAAAAAATACAAAAACAATTAGTTTACATTGTAATTCTACTCTACTGCACTGGTCATGTGGTTAATATAAATTGAAGTAAAGAGTTAGTTTGGTAATGCAAATATTAGCTGTCAATGTATCTATAAATTAAAAATCTATCAACAATGTTTATCTGATGTTCAATGAATACACATTATAATAGAACTTACAAATCCCTTCACATCTTTATTTATTCCTTGCCACATAAACCTGTCACTAATTCTGGCTACGGTCTTCTTGGTGCCTAAATGACCAGAAGTTGGATCTGAATGACACGATTTCACAATTCTGGACCTCTCATCCAGATCAGTTACATAGCGGACCTAACAAAGTTTATATAACCATTTACACGTAATTCATATAGCCAAATGAATTTTTTTAAAAAGAGGTAAGTATGTTCTTTAATTACATGGAAGTCTAAACTCAGTTTAATCATATTAATAATAATAATAATAATAATAATAATAATATTATTATTATTATTATTATTATTATTACTATTATTATTATTATTAATAGCTATCATCATCATCATCATCATCATCCTCATTATCATCATCATGGCTATAGAATTTTGTTTTGACTTAAAATCATGGTGGTCCTTAAAAGCACCTTCCTTCACACTTGTCATTATATTTTTCACTCACTCTTGTTCCATCTTTTCTAATAAAGAAAACTTCTCCATTCTTGTTGAGCTTAAGAGATTTGGATTTTCTTCTGATAATTCTTTTCTGGTTATGTGAAGCACCTATTCAAAATAATATATGTTGTAATAGTAGCTATCCCGCAATTGCCACTAGCCATCTAGATTTATTTAAACTCGCCTGCAGGATAAAATCCATTTCTTATATACTCCAGCGCCTCTTTAATGAGCACCACTTCCCTATCACCTCCTGGAGCGGTCGCCTCTTCCGCTGGCAGATTATTATCAGAAGCCATGATTTACCACGGACATGAGGTGCGGAGGATAATTAGTGCGCACTGAGGTTGGGGGAGACTAGAAATGGCAAGGGCGGACCAGTTTTGGCGGCAACATACAGTCCGGCCGGACTGCGGGTAAGGGGGGACCAGATTTTTCGTGACAGGTCAAAATAAAGTTCCCTCAGCGGAGCGTCAAAGCCGCTGAAAAGCCGCTGCGCTAGCAAAACCACACAGGCGGAAAAGTCGTTTCATCTCCGGTTCAATTAGTCGCGAGTATTCCGGCGGAGATTGTTCTGTGGCTTGGAAGATGAGTTGGTAGATTTGGAAGGTGCTAACTTGGAAGGTGTTGATTTCTTTGTTTGTAAGTTACGTGATAGAGGAGTGATGAATATGAGCAGATCTTACATTTTGGGGATTTCTTCCGAGTCGCCGAGATGTCTGGACCACTCTGTGGCCATCTCCACATGGCCATCACTTGAGCCTGAGCAGAACTTGGAGACCATCTTCCGAATATAAGGATTTTCCATGGCTTCCGTTAAGAGGCAGCACTTGTCTTGATCAGAGTAACTTTCAGCATGTGTTGACATGAGGTCTGAGAATCGATCATAAAAACTTTGACTGACTCAGTCTTGAGGTCGGTAGTACTTGCCTTGGCGATGCTTGCTGTGATGTTGGTTAGAGCTTCCTTAGCTTTGGGAATGACGACGTGGAAAAACGGATGAGTCTCGTGCGCTGGAGTTTGATTAGTAGAGTCCTGAGGTCCACCTCATGCTTCCTTCCTTGAGTGAGGAAGTCTGCAGATGTTACTTTGGAGTGTTCTAACCATGCCTCGGCTGCCTCGATGTGTAACTGATATTTCTCATTGAGGGCGAACAACTTCAAGAAGGACTTGGTGATCCTGTCAATGTAAATCTCATAGGTAGCCTCCAGAGTAGAGTTGGACTCAATCGTTTTCTCTGTGTTTTCCTCTGAAGTGGCAGCTACTGTCATGAAGTCCAGGATGGCCTAGTATGCTGTCTTATGTTCGGCGATGGTGTCTCGGAGTGAGAGGAGTTTGGAGTCCAGCTCTTCCTGGTCCAGGTTCCTCTGATCATCACTGAACAACTTGCTTGTTGCTTTGAGGATCCTTGTCAGCTTTCCTCTGATTGAGGAGTGCTTGTTCTTCAGCCGTGCTAAGTTTAAGATGATAGTTATGATTGCAGGAAGGCCAATCGATCGGAAGTGAGAAGAGACTATACAGTAAGGCAAGTCATTCCCAGGAATGAAAGTTCCACTGAGGATGATTGCAAGTAAGGCCAATCATCCCGAGAAGTGAGGAGTAGTGTAGACGTAGTCCACAAAGTTGAGCGAGCGATAATAGAGAGCTAACTAGCGAGAGTAGAAAGCTAACTAGCAATGACTCAACTTCGATAGTCGCTAGAGCAAGAATCAGTGATTCCTCTAACCCTCTCTGTACAATGCTAGATCCGGCTCTAAGGACCAATGTTTGAGGGTTGTAAAGCCTCAAGCCCTGTTGACCCCTTAGCTAATGGAAGGACCAGAACCTTGGCCGCACCTATCTTAAGTGAAAGCTAATCGCACGCCAGTAACTGCCAGGAAGACAGATACTCTGCCGTCGTTGCAGGCTGGTTCAGTCTAAAGGCGAACTCCGCAAGCGCACAATGCACAATAGATAAGGTTCATGGCAAAAGTTCAATTCATATACAATTTAACAACTTATGACGCACAGTGAATAACATTATGTATAATTAGACAGGATGAGTATAAGCGTGTGTGCTATTGATGATTTCTGTAGTATCACAGTTAAGTTACTTTGACCATCTGAATTACCTTGAATTCTTGACAATAAGCTCTAACCTACAAAAACAAAAGACAATCAATTTTAGCACACAAATACAAAATTACTTTCTTACCTCATTTTCTTGAGCAGTGGTAACTTTTGTAGTACCAAATTTGAGCCATTCTGATTATTTGAATTTACCAGTCACTGTTTACAACTAGCTCTTAGCTACAAAAAGAAAGGCCAGAGTTATTTTTACATAATAACAAAATATATGGAATTACGTACTTACCTCAGCTTCCCTCGAGTAGTAGTAGCTTCCTAAGCATTAATACTATGGCATTCTGACTACCAATGGCTCTTGACAAATAACAATCGGCACTCAGTATCCCCCTATAACGACGAAGATTTGAAATTAAGTCTGGAAATGGGTCTTCAATGCCATAGTAGCCGGTCGAATCAACGTTTTGTGTCTTGGAAGGCAAGCGTTTTCCAGGAATTTTCTCACACAACGTAGCACAAGTTTAAAACAAGGCTAGCTTAATGCTTTAGTTTCAGAATAAACCGGGATCAAGCCTAAAAAGCCGTGTTTTTAGGAGAAAAAAGGACCACGCTCGCGCTTTTAAGTGGCATAAATACCATCCATACATACATAATAACTAAAATCCCGAACTTGCTTTATCCACCCCTATTATGGTCTCGCTCGTTCCGCTCGCTTGCCTATAAAAAAATAATCATGAGTTATAGGAAGAATTTTTGCACAAGAATAAAAAAATTAAAATTAATGGAGTCATTAGTGAGGTATTATTTACCTGTCAAAGTTTGGAGACAATCTGGGAGCCAGCGTCTGCTCCAGGGAGAAACAATACTGATAAAGTAAGCCAAGGAATACAACATTAAGCAGCAGCACTCTTTACAACTTATAGCTGGGGCGGGGCCTAGGTTAGTTTTATCAATTGGTGGGTGGGAAGCTTTGAATTACCTACGCAAGCTAAGTTAGCGGTCGTTTGTACTATTGCGAGCACGGCGGATATTTGTGGTTATATATGTACATTAACTAGTGATGTGCTTGAGCACAAATGGCGAGCGAGCCTAAAGACTATATTATTTTTATATGAATGATTTTGACTTCTAACACTGAAGCTACTGATAAGGTCCAGTTATTAAATTTCGCATACACGGTAAAGGGATTTCAGTGCCATAGTAACAACTCTCTGCAACTGCTTGAATTGAAGGAAAAAAACAACAACAAAACAATACATGTGGGGAGGTAGGTACCGCGGTCGCCAATTGTGGGTTGCGGCTCGACACAGCCCAGCTCAGCACAGTCACCAACGACAAGAAACGGTAAAGTCGTCACTCAGCTTACTCGTACACTCTGGTAACTCGCTGCCACCAGAGTTCCTTGTAGCTATGTCCGCCCTTCCCTGAGCTCTCGATCAGTTTGGGGTTAAGACTAAACTATGGGGAACTGATGATACGCATGCGTGTCTAAGGTTATGTAGCAGAGGACACGCACGCGCACACAAAATTAGGGAGTGGTCACGGAACATCCAGACAGAACTAACACACACATAATCATGACTTGCGCATACATACACTTTAGAATACATACAATAACTAGTAATGTGCTTGAGCACAAATGGCGAGCGAGCCTAAAGACTATACTATTTTTATATGAATGATTTTGACTTCTAACACTGAAGCTACTGAAAATAAGGTCCAGTTTTTTAATTTAGTATACAGGGTAAAGGGATTTCAGTGCCATAGTAACAACTCTCTGCAACTGCTTGAATTGAAGGAAAAACAACAACAACAAAACAATACACGTTATTTAAAAGTTTTCTTTGTGATATTCTTTAGCTAAGTAGTGGTTGTAACACACAATGCTTTGACAACTGGACATGCACCTACACAGACTTACCTTCGCAGTAGTCTAGTGGACAATGTATTTTCAAGTAAATACTGTTGCGCATGGCTTATAACCAGGACAAAGAGCGCATTGACTTACCACCGCCACTAACTCGAATAGAAATGGAAGTCCCTTAAGTTTTCAAGTTTTAACTGCACCCGCAAAAGAGTTCAAAACGGTAAACAATTCAATTTCTAGGGTGATACGGGAACTGATCGATAAACCAGAGGATTCTGTTTAATGCAATTTGGGACGGGGACGACCACATAACAAACACAAAAACGCGAGGGTCAAAGTACAAAATGACATACGTACGTCCAAACATATACAAACAAACATCCCCGATTTTCAATTGTGTTACCCCTGTAAGTGTCTCGCTCGCTACGCTCGCTCGCCAATAATGACATACTGCTAATACTAGTGGTGCGCTCGAATAGCGCAAATGCATGGCGAGCGAACAGACTCTTTTTACAAAAAAATAGGACAGAAATTACATCTAACTGTAGTGCACAGTGTAACCCTTTCCATCATCAGAGAATCTAAAGTCTCTGATCCCAGACTAAACTAACAGAATTACCTGAATAAACTTCGAAAGCAGTGGCAAAGAAGCGCAGCTTGACGAAGACTTCACAATTGTTTCAAGAAGAGAGTAGCTATAAACTTTTTGGTTGAAACAAGGATTCACCGCACCAGTTAATTGAAAAATACTGGAACTGTGAACGCTTTACCTAACTTACGTAATTAGAAGCGCGGGCGAAATATTTTGACGTACGTATACATACATATATATATATATCTGAAATCTCAATTGAACACGACTGAGAGTCAGCTTCGCTCGCTTCGCTCGCTCGCTGAATAATACACATATAATTGACTTTAATGACACACACAGTTTATTCATCTTCTTCATTCATCTTCTTCTTTCTTCTTTATCTTTCTTCTTTATCTTTCTCTTCATCTCTTTCTTTATCTCTCTCTGCTCACCCTTCATCATGCCACCCACAATGCACGTTATTTAAAAGTTTTTTTTGGTGATATTCTTTAGCTAAGTAGTGGTTGTAACACACAATGCTTTGACACAACTGGAAATGCACCTACACATACTTACCTTCGCAGCAGTGTTGTTTTAGTTTAGAGATTCCAGGTTTTCTTAGTTTTAGTTATTCATACTAAAAAAATGTCTTGAATGCTTAGTTTTAGTTTTTTCCCAAATTTTCCCTGAAGATTTAGTTAGTTTTTAGCATTTCATCAATATCATGTAGAAGATTTAGTTAGTTATTCTATCAATTGACTTAGTTTTGGTTAATTTACGTTGTGTCTCAAATTCTTGAATAACGAGACTCCATAAAGAAGTAGTACTGGTAGTTATCCAAACAACTTCAAAAGTAGCATATTTCTAACTCTTGAACAAGCTCTCAGCTATGATAAAAAAACAACTAATGTTATTATTTGTAATTGAAGCCAACAAATATGGAATTACTACTTAACTCAATTTCCTGAGTATTGATAACTTCTGTAGTATCAAATTTAAATTACTTTGACTTTCTGAATTACCTGAATTCTTGACAACAAGCTCTCAGCTACAAATACAAAAGACAATCAATTTTAGCACACAAATACAAAATTACTTGCTTACCTCAATTTCTTGAGCAGTGGTAACTTTTGTAATACCAAAATTTGAGCCAATCTGACTATTTGAATTTACCAGTCACTGTGGACAAGCTGTTAGCTACAAAAAAGAAAGGCCAGAATTAATTTTGCATATTTAGCTAACAAATATGGAATTGCGTACTTACCTCAGCTTCCCTCGAGAAATTGTAGCTTCCTTAGCATTAATACTACGGCATTCTGATTACCAATGACTCTTGACAACGGACGACGTTATGTGCAGAACGGCTGACCCTCACCTTTGACCTCAGAGCGCGGCCGATCAAATGAACTTTGAACCTTAAGCACGTGCGCATGCGCATATGGCTGACCATCTCTGCGGAGCTGACCATTACTGGGGGGCTGACCATTGCTGCGGGGGTGACCATTTGTGTGCCGACAGACCCATTCCAAGCAGCACCTCAATCATGCTAGTACATTGGAAAAATAGCTGTAGGTACACATCAATATTTTGCAACTGTAGTTTTATAATTATAATACTTGTTCACACAACAATCAAAGGGTGTGGCTTCAATTTTGGGCGTGACTGCTCATTCTAAAAGTTGAAGTAAATGTTATACTGGTGACACATATTCTTAAGTCGACAGACCACAACTCCATAATGGAGCAAACTACATGTGTATGTATCTAACAATCATGCTAGTAGCAACATACAAGCACTTTTCCTGCGTCCATGCATCTCACTCGCCTCCTCCTCCCTTCCCCACCCCAATTTGTTCATAGAAATGTTTCTCCAATGTGTTAAGAGTAAATGGTAAATACAACTTAAGTACGATCGACGTGTAGACTCAAGGCAGCACTAAGAGGTCACTAACTGAAGAAACCTTGAGTACATGTACTATGTTAGTCAACTTTATTCTGAAAATGCAGTCTGCTTGTAAGCTAGTATAACATTCCCAATGCCATTGACAAAATACTGATGAACTATTCCATAAAAATAAAATACTGTACATTTCCAGTATGAAGAAGCTCTTAAAGAGTTGGATTATGATAGTGTCAGTGATAAGTCTAGTTGTCCTCAATGTTCCAGTAGATTTTCCTTCAAACAAGGATCAAATCGTCATTGGAAACGTATCCATGGCAATTCCTTGGACACTCTTGCATCTCAAACCTGTAACAAAGAAAAGAAAGTAATTACATGTAACCAAAGGTCCAGTGCTCCTTTCAGGAACACAATGCTGTTTTCACTACAGTACAGTACAGCACTTGATGTTACACTGCTCATCTCTACTTGATAAAGGTCTCAATAATAACCATTAAATAGGAATGCTTAATTAGAAAACTAAATATACATTATGAATGTAAGAAGGGAAAAAAAGCAAGAAAGTACCTCTTACTAAGATGAGTGAAAGAGACCACAATGGCACTTTATATACTACACACATGTACATGTGTAAGTGTATACAATATACGAGTTTGTACATGAGGAAACAGGTGTGACGAGCCCCACAACAAAAACTTTAATTTGTACAGACATAGCAGCAAAAGCTCTACAATTTACTCATGGGCTGATACAATAATGTGTAATAATTGAAACTATCATTTCTCAATGATTTTACATGCCACAGTTGTTCATGTATGTGCATGTGATACAGAGAGTACCAGTACTTATGATTGCAACATTGTGCTCATATCTATCTGGATCCTGTACATATGGCAACAAAATGTTGGATGGCTTCACTAAACTTTGCTCTAATTACAAAAAATGGGGTGTTGCTTGCCAGTCAGAGAGTATTCAGATGGAATCCTCTTGTTACAAACAATGCAAAAGTAGTAAATTTAAGAGCAATGCAAACAGTGGTGTAGGAAGATGATTCGGTATGGGTGGGCTCTAAGTAGTCACGCGTACCCAGAGCCTTTACCAATCGCTGCGCGGGAAAAGGGTCTGGTGTGGTTCAATTAGTGTGGGTGTAAATCGTTAAAGATTTTCAGGCGCGTGAATTGGGGAGGGGGGGAGCTGGGCCATTTTAACCAAAAATATATATAACAATTATAAGGGCGGGGTAAATAAAACAATTAACTGGCATATACAATACAAGTATAGAGTATTGAAACAAGATTGTTATAATAAGAGAAATAAACTGAGGTGGAACACGTCACTGATGATGAAGAATCCGTGAACATTCTCACTAGAGAGATTCAAAGTGAAGATTGCAATCCTATCTGATATATACAATACACAAGGTGTTGTGGATCCTTCTAAAGATCAATGCCTACTTGCAATACAAACTAAATCCCAACTACAAACGTATCAGCAATACTTACACACAGTGGTCTGTATTGAATTTACATTCAAAATAACTAAAATTTATATATGATTTTAAATGAATATGAATACGCTAATATTAACACACAAAATCTTTACAATTTGTTACTATTATTATTAGCCCTCAGTGTGCATGTACAAGAGGGACTATCCAGCAAGTTGAGGACTTGATCCCAGCATAGTCTATCGACACGCACTACACCAAGCAGAACAGAGTAACTAGTGCACAGTGAAGACCCACTAGCGGGTATGGTAGCGTCAGAGTTCCAGTAAGAACAGTCAATGACAGTGTTCTAAGTGATAAATATAAACAAAAAATGGAACATCGACGATGCACGACCAAACAAGAACAAATAAGCGTGCATGAATACTAATGATGAAATAAAGTGTAATGTTATAGTTGTTCTGGCAGTCAGAGAAAACATGAAAGTATGAGAAAACATGAAGCTGTTGGCTTCACATAGGGTACTAACTGTTGTGGAAAAAGCCCCCCTATCGTCACGTCGTAATTATGTGAGCAAATAATTTCTTGCAATTTGAGATAGTTTTGCTTAATCCTGAGAATTTAACAGAGAGCGAAATAAAGATAGATTGTAAAAGATTCTACTAAATTTTTCTAAGCAGTACAAAACATCAGAACCATCTTTACATAAGTATTTCGAAGAATACTACATATGTTGCACTTGTAATACATGTAACTAAACTATTGGTCGCTCAATGTAATACACGTACATTACATGTTATTTCACAAAAATGGGCAATATGCTACAGGAAGATTGGCCTTTCTGATATAGATACAAGACATGTTTGCAGTAACATTTTTAACACATGGTGGAATTCTAAAATTAATTTGCTTCCATCAGCTCAAAGAATACACAGGCAGCGCTGAGAATACATAGGCGGTGAGCCAGAGAATATATAGGCAGTGAGCCTGAGAATACTGATGAGCCTGAGAATACCTAGCCAGTGAGCCTGAGAATACATAGGCAGTGAGCCCAGTGAGCCTGAGAATACATAGGCAGTGAGCCTGAGAATACATAGGCAGCGAGACTGAGAATACATAGGCAGTGAGCCTGAGAATAGATAGGCAGTGAAACTGAGAATACATAGGCAGTGAGCCTGAGAATACATAGGCAGTGAGCCTGAGAATACATAGGCAGTGAGCCTGAGAATACATAGGCAGTGAGCCTGAGAATACATAGCCAGTGAGCCTGAGAATACATAGGCAGTGAGCCTGAGAATACTAGGCAGTGAGCCTGAGAATAGCTAGCCAGTGAGCCTGAGAATACATAGGCAGTGAGCCTGAGAATACATAGGCAGTGAGCCTGAGAATACATAGGCAGTGAGCCTGAGAATACATAGGCAGTGAGCCTGAGAATAGATAGGCAGTGAAACTGAGAATACATAGGCAGTGAGCCTGAGAATACATAGGCAGTGAGCCTGAGAATACATAGGCAGTGAGCCTGAGAATAGATAGGCAATGGACCTGAGAATACATAGGCAGTGAGCCTGAGAATACATAGGCAGTGAGCCTGAGAATACATAGGCAGTGAGCCTGAGAATAGATAGGCAGTGAGCCTGAGACTACATAGGCAGTGAGCCTGAGAATACATAGGTAGTGAGCCTGAGAATCGATAGGGCAATGAGCCTGAAATACTAGGCAGTGAGCCTGAGAATACATAGGCAGTGAACCTGAGAATACATAGGCAGTGAGTCTAAGAATACATAGGCAGTGAGCCTGAGAATACATAGGCAGTGAGCCTGAGAATACATAGGTAGTGAGCCTGAGAATAGATAGGCAGTGAACCTGAGAATACATAGGCAGTGAGCCTGAGAAAACATAGGCAGTGAGCCTGAGAATAGATAGGCAGTGAACCTGAGAATACATAGGCAGTGAGCCTGAGAAAACATAGGCAGTGAGCCTGAGAATAGATAGGCAGTGAACCTGAGAATACATAGGCAGTGAACCTGAGAATACATAGGCAGTGAGCCTGAGAATACATAGGCAGTGAGCCTGAGAATACATAGGCAGTGAGCCTGAGAATACATAGGCAGTGAGCCTGAGAATAGATAGGCAGTGAGCCTGAGACTACATAGGCAGTGAGCCTGAGAATACATAGGTAGTGAGCCTGAGAATAGATAGGCAATGAGCCTGAGAATACATAGGTAGTGAGCCTGAGAATACATAGGCAGTGAGCCTGAGAATAGATAGGCAGTGAGCCTGAGAATACATAGGCAGTGAGCCTGAGAATACATAGGCAGCGAGACTGAGAATAGATAGGCAGTGAACCTGAGAATACATAGGCAGTGAGCCTG
>WLWD01004105.1_pt1 | contig 40322 bp, 25 predicted proteins | sample 6712731 | NCBI WGS metagenome assembly WLWD01 (sample SAMN12718690, study PRJNA576275) | sponge metagenome | isolation source: marine sponge | host: Mycale hentscheli | place: New Zealand: South Island, Marlborough, Capsize Point | collected 2014-11-01
TTTTACTTATTTATTTACTAATATTATGTCAATTTTTTATTGAGTACATTTAAACAATTTTAACCCCACCCAATATTGTAGAGGTGTGGCAAATGTGACCGCTTGATTGGCCACTTTAAAATTGCTTTCTACACACATGTATTGTTACATAATATACTAGGCAAAAGATCAAGCAATTACAACAATAATAGATATCTAATTAAATAAATCAATAATAACATCAACAATAATAATAACTACAATAATAATATAATAGTCAAACAAAACAAGTAGCTAAATAAATAATAAATAAAAAATAATAACAAGGATTAGGTGGTGATTGTTACCACATAGAGAGCTGGGAAAAGATAGTCCCTAGCCCCTTGTTGTATATATATATATATTCCATTTTTGTCACCTTTGAAATAAAGCATCTTCAAGTAAAATACATCATATAACACTAATGCAGCCTAACAAGGCAGGCTCGCTTAGCTGAGAACTTTTTCAAGAGTTACTGGTAATTGAGGTAGTCAGAATGGCTTAAGTTTCTATAGAAGTTACCATTACTAATATGAGAGAGTAATTTTGTATTTGTTTGCTAAAATTAATGGTCAACTGCAATTATAGTGTTTTGCAGGAACTAAGCTAAAATATAGTAACAATACTGTAGTTTTATGTTACCTAACTAGGCAGATTCCCTTGTCATTTGTGCTCAAGCACATCACTAGCATATATGTATGTATGGATGGTGATATGCTCCTTAAACGCACACGGGTTCCCTAAAAACACAGCTTTTTAGGCTTGACCCCAGTTTCTTCTGATGCTATAGCATTAAGCAAGTTTTACTTTAACAAAATAGTGAGAAAAGTCAAACTTAAGTATTCTGACTACATCAATTACCAGTAACTCTTGAACAAATTCAGAGATACAAAAAATAGGCCAGTGTTAATTTTGTAATTTTAGCTAACAAATATGGGAATTACTACTAATCTCAGTTTCCCTGCCGAGTAGTGGTAGCTCCCTTAGTATTAGTATTAAGCCATTCTGACTACCAGTGGCTCTAGACAACTAATAAGCGGCACATAGTAGCCTAAAAAAATGGCGAGGTTTTGAAATTACGTCTAGTTATGCTACAGTAACAATCACAGTAACTTTTTTTGTGACTTGAAAAACAAGCATTCGCTGGAATTATCTCACAACTTGGAATGTAAGTTTGAAGTAAGACTCTCTTAATGCTGCAGTATCAGAAGAAACAGGGGTCAAGCCAAAAAGCTGTGTTTTTTTGGAGAAAAAAGTGCAGGCCCTGTGTTTAAGGGGCATACATACAATTCGTACATGCGTACATACACATGTATTGAACATATACCCGATTTTCAGTTGTCCACCCTAAGAGTATCTCGCTCGTTTCACTCGATAACAAAATATTCCCGATTCACAATTGGACACCACTGTAGGTTATTATTATATTTTAAACAACACAATCTTCTGGTCATATTGTTTTAATGGCTCAAGTAGTATGTCTTGTTGATAAGTTAGTGATATAAATGCTATCTACAAATGCAGTGTCAGAAAGGATCATATGCACTACTATGACTCAAACTCGAATTAACGATATTGTATCACATATTCATAGGGATCTCAATGACAAATAACTGTTCAATGAATTTTCATCGGTCAATGAAGAGCTAAGGGACTTTGGGATAATTTTAGTAATCCTTTTAAACTTGTTATGTGAAATAGAATATGCATTTTTTTGTGGCCTGATCAATGTTTCTTTGCTACCCGCCGAGTGAGGCGGGTCGGTCGGTGGCACAAGCGAAAGTTGCCGCTTGGTCAGCCCCCGGTAGGGTCACCCTAGTTCGAGGCGCCCACTCGCGGACTAAGGTCCCTAAGTCGAAGGTACGAGGTTTCCGGTTTTAGGTTGAAGGTATCCGGTATGCATGCGCACATTCACTGGGGCACTAGGTCCTAGGTCGAAGGTAAATAAACGTGCGCGCACCTCTTGAGCACTCCTTGGTCCAATATGGGTAGAGGTTCTGTGGTAAAGAATAACATTGTCTCCAACTAGAAACTACTCAAACTGTATATTTCAAAGGTTAACCTGCACGTGTGCACACATACCTATGCTATTTCACTTAGTTACCATGTTATTTTAATTATAGTTGGCGAGTGAGCTAGACAGTATTAGGGGTGGATAATGCAAAATCGGGTATATGTTATATGTATATATGGATGGTATGTATGCCCTTTAAACGCGCGCGCAGGGAACTTTTTTCTCCTAAAAACACGGCATTTTAGGCTTGACCCCAGTTTATTCTGAAACTACAGCATTAAGCAAGCCTTACTTTTATAATTAAGCTCCGAAGTGTGTGAGCAAATTTCTGTGAAAACGCTAGCTTTTCAAGACACAAAAAGTTGATTCGACCGGTTATTATGGCATTGAAGACCCTTTTCCAGACTTAATTTCAAAACTTCCCCGTTTTAGGGGGATACGGAGTGCCGATTGTTGGTTGTCAAGAGCCATTGGTAGTCAGAATGCCGTAGTATTAATGATAAGGAAGCTACTACTACTACTAGGGAAGCTGAGGTAAGTACGTAATTCCATATTTGTAAGCTAAATATGCAAAATAACTCTAGCCTTCTTTTATGTAGCTAAGAGCTTGTTGTCAACAGTGACTGGTAAATTCAAACAGTCAGAATGACTCAAATAATAGTAATGTCTATTGTGTGCAGATGAAACTATGTAAGAAAAAGAATATGAAAAAAGAACATAATATTAAAATCAACACAACAGATGAATCAATGTAAAAAGACTAATAGTGTAAATACTACTAGTCCATAGATCAGTCACACATGTACACACATTCAATCTATCCAGATACAATCCATCAAATTACAGTAACCATGTACCAACTCAGTTGGATTTGCTTGACCAGCTCGGCCTACTTTCCCTTCTCCTTCCAGATCATTTTGATGTGCATTAACCCTTTCCTTCCGGACTTAATTTTACCGCAATAACAGCGTTGTTTATGCATAAATTTGGTAACATACACGTACTATTACATACACAAATGCATGTCAAATGTGAATGTCAAAGTGAAATTCTACTCAAAAGGCTATACAGAGACCTAGTACCAACCCACCCTATGTCAGCAAAGATCACCACGAAGGTTGTATGAATATGTTCCTCTGAAACAATACAAACACAACACAATGTATTTGTTTGCTATTAGTGTATTTTACCACTGTCATGCACACACGACCTTCCAAGACATACATATATACAAAGGATACTCAACTTACCCTGGCTGTAACAATATGAAGTACGTCCAACCCCTGTACGTCTACGCCAAGTCGGAACACATCATCAGGACTGCTCCCGTCAGTACACACGGCCTAAAACACTCCAACACACAAAAAAACTTGTTATTCAGCTGATGTGAATTGTAACCTAACCGAATATGTACTACACACATCCTAAAAAGCTAGCATCTCCTCCCACTGCTATAAGTACATAAACAAATTTGAATTTTTGAAAAACCAACAACAGTAAAAAATGTATAATTCAAAAACTACTCAAGAAAAACACATATAAAAAACATCATAGTGAAGCTAATACCTTTCTTTTGCTAGCTACACTAACAAGAAGGCTGTTTTTGTGATAAAAATACCTAAAATATGAGCTTACCATGGTCAGAAATGTATCCGTCTAACTTCGGAGTCAGAGCTGTTGTATTCTGATTCATCAGCGCTGAAACTAGGCCCACTGTAAGGGTAGACCTCATCTCCCTCCTTCCTTTCCACGTAAAACTGAATCAGGAAACTCAGAATCGTCCTCCTCAAGCAACTGTAAAATGTCCCCAGCGTTGTAACTCGTTGAAGCCATTTTAAATGTGGTGGTGCAAAAAAAAAAAAAAAATTTCCCTGAAGTTGCTGAGGACCCACAGTGCTCACACTTTTTTCCTGTAAAGTCATATGCTCCCAATGACGTATTATAAAATAACTGGCCTAAATATAGCAATGGCTAATTTATAAAAATCGGAGAAGTTCGTTCAACCGCGGAGTGTCCGCAAACAAACAGTTAGTCTGATACACTACTAGGTTTTCACAGGCTCAAAGACATTTTTTACTGCTTCTACAATGCTTCTAAAGAAAGCTAAGCCATCTAAAAAGCTTCTGTGACCGAGGTAACTTTTTATATAATTTTTCATAGAGACCGCGGTAAAAATTTGTGACCGACCTAAGCATAAATGCAAAAGTTGTGAAATACTCTCGAAGCTACCTGGTCTACCTGGTCTGTAAACATTTCCCCTAGCTTTAGTAAAGCTCTGGGAACATGTATTTCAAATTCTAAGCATCTCACTAACTGGAAGGAAAGGGCCATTCACCGTTCATGGCTACTAATTACATCTTGATACTCTTACCACATCTGCTGCTCAGGTTACACAATCATCTCTGAACTCAACTTATTCCTCCCTTCACTTAAAACAACCCACCATAATTGTAATAGTAATAATTACAATCATAATCATAATCATAACAAGGTTAATACTGTGAGCGTAAAATCTTTCACTGGCAAAATTTTGAAGCAAGTGAAAACATTCAAAAATCATGAATTTAATGAAGATATTTTCATTAACCCTCTCACCCACAGATAAATTCAGTAATTTTATTTTTTCTATGCAAATAATGTTTAAAAATAAATATAAATATAATACTTCAAAAAAGTACCTAGCAACCATATATCGCATGAAAGTACATGTATTTTTCAACATTTTTGGTCAAATTTGGTTACCTAGCAACAAGCCACAAAGTGGTTATTGTGACCACAACGTAACTATATAATAAAAAGTGATCTGTATACATTCCAGTGCAATATTAGCAATTGCTTGTGCACGATTAGATACTTTTTACTGTTATAATAGACAGTTATCTCAGCCAGCAATGCTGTTGCTCACTGATGACACCAGGAGAGGCGTGACTGTTAGCTGGGCAAAAGAACATCAAGAATCAAGAATAAAAGAATATTTCTAGAACAATTGCAGCCCTCTGCACACACTCACTCCTCCCTCTATCAATTTTTTTTACCCATACTCCTCATTACTTTGTCAACCTTTCTTGCTTTCAACGTAATCAGTATTACCATCATCTCAATATTGTGTGACCTTGCAGAAGTAGCTAAAGACATCATCAGTTGAATGAATAGAGAAGTCCAAAATATTCAGAGAGCAAAGGAAGCTCAGTCCAATCATTACTCATTGCTGGGAGTTTGTAAAAAAAAGTTTACAGCTGTGACCAAATTAGCACCATATTCCTGGGTAAGGTTTTAGGTATAATAAAACTTACCGCCATGTTCCCAGGAAAACTATTACTGTTTTCTCTCGAATCAATACTCTACCTAAATAGCTGTTTTTCTTACCTGGAATATCAAGGTCCATTACCTCTTCGACATAGCTGCTGGTATGTTCGCTACCTACAGTGCTCTAGTAGCTCTCAAGTTGATAACTAGTAGTTTCCTCAGCCGGCAATGAAATGACAGCTTTAGCGAGCAAGTTTAACTCTCTATCCTTGACAGTAGTACCTACGCGGTAGCTATATAGCTCCTGTACCCCTTCCCTCTCACGTTCGCATGTCGTCGCAGACAAGATCTACCGCCTCAGTTGCAGATAAACTTATCGCCATTTTTCGAGCTAACGCCAAGTTTATTTTTAGCCCGACTACCTTAGTTACATGGTAGCTAATTCTATTCTAAAAATACATGTAATAGAATAAAACATTAGCCGTGCTCTAGGCGCTGCAGCTAAGCTTTAGCATTCATCGTTTAGGGGGAAATTATTTTTTCCCACATTATGTCGTCCTTGAGCGCCTATAGGTGCTTGTGCCGGTGGATGGGTTAATGTCCAATATGGTAAATAATAAAGTATACAAAATTCATAGAAGTCTGTCTAGTGTGTTCTTGTATATACAGGAGAGAGTATTAACGGAATTCATAAAATATGTGCACTGCATCTCACTTCTACTTGACTAGTACATGATACATAGAATTTCACCGCTATTGACTTGTCAAGTGAACTAGTCAAATCAGTATATATTTACTCAATTGATACCTCAAAATCAATCAGAGCTATGCTATGTACACTGTGTTCTCAAATGAGACAATATAGTACACAATGATTCAAGTGTGCATCAAACACAAATGATACCTGTCTGGGATGAAAGTTCATCTGGTGGTGCTGGTCCTGGAGAGACTTGTGAAACACTAGCAGAATGTGAACCTGCACAAGAATATTCATATCAGCATATAATACTGTGTGTTCAAAATGCACTTCAGTATACTGTATTTATTCATTTATTCATTCATTTATTTATTAACCCTCAGCTCGCATGCGCCTGAGGGGTTATAGTAGTCATCCTGTCATTAACTCTACGTGTGCCATAAAGCAACTGTTAGTCACAGTTTAACAAAGTTGGAGGCAGTGCCAGATGGGTATGCTTAGTGCTTGGGAGGGAGCGCCCTCCCATTGTGCTGGTGCCTACAGCACCTTTGTTGCTGCTTAGCAGGAGGGTGCTCCTGATTGTGCAGGTAACAGTTTCTGTAGCACCCTCCTACTTGTGCTTGTGCCTGGCACTTCTGCTGCTCTGGAGGTTGTACCCTCCCGATTGCACTATTTGCTGATACTCCCTGCTGTCTGGCTTCAGCGGAAGCCTTAACTTATTATTTCACTACATACTGTCCATTAGCTGCATTTAAGCCCTATGTGCACTATTGCTCCAGATGAGTTGACCTCATCACATTTATGCCTGGCCTATTGCACCTGTTGAGTATTAGTGCTTGGGGGAAAAGGGGGGAACCCCCCAACTACTGTCCCTATCCTTAATCTATTTAGGAGGCCTACCTAACTCCGATTTATGACCTACCTCACTTCCTTTTAATTTTCCATTATTAGCATAGATTACTACCATTATTATCCTCCCCCCTTTCCCCCAAGTTGTATGGATACTATTCTTATGCATATATATATATATATATATATATATATATATAATTATGTATACACCCACACACACCACTTTATTTTTATTTTTTATATTTTTTTATATTTTTTACACATATTGAGAAGAGTGAAGATGGCATATTACTGGCCTAGTTTGCTATAACCGACGAAAATGCTGCTAGTTGATGTCTTGGGATTCGAATATATCGCTTAAATGCGTCACTTTTCCATCTGCCCAAGGCTTGTATAGTCGAATCTTCCACTCCTTTGGCTGCCGCCGTACTCGCTGTTCCAATTCGAAACGAATGTCCCGTAAAAAAGGACGAGTCCACTCCTGCGGCCCTTAGAGTAGATTTCAGCCATGCAACTAATGCTGCCATGGACAAAGGGTTCCCTCCATCTTGTACAAATAAAGCTGTTGTTGACCCAACCTTTCTCACTCCAAGATACGCAAGAACTGCCACTACTGGGCAAAGATCCTGATTTGTACGCCCCCAGGAACAGCTTAATACTAGATTTGTCCTGATCCGTTTAGGACTGTTTTAGAAACACACTTATCATGGTTGGAATCCCATAACTATCCACCGCTATGTCGCTTATCTCTAGGTGCTTCCCTGGATCAAATGGGTCAATGACAGTATACTCGCCGCAGCGTTCTTTACGGGTGGGAAAATTGGATCATGAGTGAAAGTCTTTTGGACAAGCTGGACAGTTTTCTGGGTGAGATTGCGAAGAGGGCTCTAGGGTGGCCTAAACACCACTCTAATACCGCAGCTCTTGTAGCTTTAGATATGATGTCTGCTAGATCTGAGCTTCTAATTGCAAAGCTGCGTTTCTTGAAGAGAAGAACAACAAAACATGATAGCATTGGTGGAGAGGCAATGAGGGCTCTGTCAGATGATGTCAACTCGCTGTGTCTGGTGAAGGAATGTCGGGAGTTGGAAGAGGTTTTTGGTCCCTCTTCATTGTCTTTTTCTCTTTTCTGCCTCTCTTCATGCCACTTCTCTTTCTTTTTTTTTGTTTCTACACTTTTCCTTTGTTATTATTTTTTTTATCATACTAGCTAACTAGCGCTGAGGGTTTGCACTTCAGTGCTCTAGTTTATATTCATTTATTCATTCACTAATTTGTTCATGCATATTATATGCATATATTATTATTCGTTCTATATTATTTTATTATTTTATATATTATGTTTTATATTTATACTTCACTTTAATCAATTTGTATTTATGAATGCATTGATTTATTTATTTCATCCGATAATTTATATAATTAATGCATTCCGTCATTATTATTTATGCTTGTTTACAATACTTTTATTTATTTAAATAAATTCTTTATTAATTAATTCATGCAAGAATTCTTTTAGCTATTTATTTATTTATTTATCTTACTCCATTATTCTTTTTATTTACTACTTATTTATCACCTGATGTTGCCTTCTGCCTGGCTTCCTTTCTGACAGCAGCTTTGTTGTGCAAGCCACAAGTACAGGGCTTGTCCTTTGACAAGAAAAAAAACCTTTTTGCATGCCTTGATGGCAACAATCTGCTTCAAGACATCTTTGCCTCGGCTGCTGACCTCTCCCTTCGAACACTCGACGGCCTTCCGCAAGGTCCACAGGTTGTTCGGAGTACTAGCTTTACCCTCTGAAATCTTGTGATCGCTTCTGCGCCATTGAAGTAGTCGAACAACCGCTAAACAAACTCTTCGAAAGAGACTGTACGTACGCAAAACGCAACGAAATGCTTCTTCGCGGAAGTAAAACGCAGCTGCATTTGCCCTGCACGCGCGTCTATTTACCTCCGACCTTGGATCGGACCAAGATGATCCTAAAGGAGTTGCTCAAGAGGTGCGCGCGTTTATTTACATTCGACACCTAGTAGGGACCTAGTTGCCCCAGTGAACGTGCGCATGCGTGCCGGATACTTTGACCTAAAACCGGAAATTTCGTACCTTCGATCTAGGGACCTCAGTCCGCGAGTGGGCGTCCTTAGGCTTAAGCCTCTAAAATGGTGGGTTCGCTTCTGAGCCATTGAAGAAATGGAATAATCTCTATCGGAACGCTTAGTAAGAAGCTGTACGTTACGCCAAACGCAACGAAATGCTTCTTTGCGGAAGTAAAACGCAGCTGCATTTGCACTGCACGCGCGTCTATTTACCTCTGACCTTGGACCATCAAGTGCTGAAGAGGTGCGCGCGCGTTTATTTACCTTCGACCTAGGACCTAGTTGCCCCCGCGAATGTGCGCATGCGTACAGGATACCTTCAACCTATAACCAGAAACCGCGTACCTTCCATCCAGTCCGCGAGTGGGCGCCCCTTGCTCATAAGGTTCCGAGGTCAATCAATTCAGCGTTAGCCGCTTTAAAGGTCAATGTGAGGACCAGCCGTTCTGCACATAACGTCATAGAAAACAAATAAGCAAATAAATGAAAAACAAAACAAAAAATGTAGATTAACACGTAGAGTTAATGTAAGTTAACCTGTGTAACGGGCACAGCACGGGAGATGGCGGCCCTGGAAAAGGGTCGAAGGGCGGCATACAAGGCGATTAGCAGCAAGCGGTAATTAGAAAGAAGGAAAGGGCGCGCGCGAGTAGATAGGGGAGGAGCCTACACCTGGGGGCAGGCAGAATTCAGTCGACACGTGGCAAATCCAAAACCGAATTAGGAGAGCAAAAGAATCCCACCCACCCACACCATTCCTTACAACAGAGACAGATAGTAAAAATAAATAAAAATAAATAAATATATATATATATATATATAGAAATAAATAACAATAATAATACATGTAACTAGTGGTGTGCTTGAGCACAAATGGCGAGCGAGCCTAAAGACTATACTATTTTTATTGACTTCTAACACTGAAGCTACTGAAAATAAGGTCAAGTTTTTAAATTTAGCATACAGGGTAAAGGGATTTCAGTGCCATAGTAACAACTCTCTGCAACTGCTTGAATTGAAGGAAAAAAACAACAACAAAACAATACACGTTATTTAAAAGTTTTCTTTGTGATATTCTTTAGCTAAGTAGTGGTTGTAACACACAATGCTTTGACACAGCTGGACATGCACCTACACAGACTTACCTTCGCAGTAGTCTAGTGGACATGTATTTTCAGGTAAATACTGTGCGCACGGCTTATAACCATGACAAAGAGCGCATTGACTTACCACCGCCACTAACTCGAATAGAAATGGAAGTCCTTAAGGGTGCTGGCACACCGGATACGCGCTCCGCCCACACAAATCAATTAAGGTTAATTGGCTGTTGCTATGGAAAATAACTCCGATTCTATACCTTGTAGGTTCACGCAGCCAAGCGGATCTACGAGACATGCTGGCAAAATGTGGACTTACCAAGAATGACTGACACACTCACTGAACCAAAGAAGTTATGAAGCCTCAAAGTCCCAAAATAAACGGAACTTATTGGAGATAGTGGAGGACGCACAGAAGCCAGAATTTCGTCCACCGTTTCTTCAGCTCATTGTTTACAATATTGTCGTTTTTGTTTTGTTCAATTCTATTTTGCTTTATGTTTACTCATATTTTTACGTGATTTTTTTCTTGTTGCGTCACAAATGTATACTGTATCGAAAAACAAAAACGACTACTTTTATTACCTTGTTAAGTTACGCCGCTGTACCAAAATTGAAACACTAATCATCCGCCTTTCTGTACTTGGAGTACAAAATAGATTCCAATTGTCTCGCACTTTTTTTGCCGCTGTGCAATTTTCTAGCCCCGCCCTCCGCAAGCCGAGTTAACTATACGTGTATAAGGCTCTTATCTATGCGCGAGTATTTAAGGTCCGCCCTCTACCTCTACAACTCGGTGGTTTCGTGGTTTATTGCTCAATCAAGCCGCGCGCGAGCGTTGCTATGTGCCAGCACCCTTAAGTTGTCAAGTTTTAACTGTACCGGCAAAAGAATTCAAAACGGTAAACAATTCAATTTCTAGGGTGATACGGGTAAAACCAGAGGATTCTGTTTAGTGCAATTTGGGACCGGGTCGACAACCGAACTAACACAAAAACGCGAGGGTCAAAGTACAAAAATGCCTTACGTACGTCCATACATATATACAAATAAATAAACTGACATCCCCGATTTTCGATTGTGTTACCCCTGTAAGTGTCTCGCTCGCTACGCTCGCTCGCCAATAATAATACTCCGCTGGAGCATAATGGCAGGAGGTGCTCTGGTGTGACATAAGCCTGGGGATGGAGGAAGTAGAATAGGCGGAGTTTTGCCATAGCAGGGCAAAAAGAAAAGCCCAAACGTAGGGCTAGGCCTCAAACATCTACGACAAAGAGGAAAAGATCCCTTCTCAGGACGCCACCAAACAAAAAGGGTAAGGCGTCGAAACCGTAGAAAGGAGGCCCGGCAGCCCCGCCCCCCAAAGAAGCTACATCCCCGCCTATATCGGCAAAAAGTCAGGCAGGAGGAAAAGAAAAGTGACAAGGTTAACAATCATTTACCATTAGCATATTCGATCATTTGCCAGATATGGGTACTGGGATGCATATTTTCGCAGTGCGATAGATATGGGGGCAATTGTTATCATTATTTTTTTTGTGTGTAAATATAGGTACCCCGGATCATACTGATTAAGTTCACGATGTGGTAAAAGCAGCAAAAATTTCGTGTACGGAGAATAGTATTGAATTATAAACTCTACCTCTACTTTTGAGCGTTCGCTAGCGTTGTAGCTAAGTAAACCAAACATTATGCATTTTCGTCCATAATGGTCGCCGTAACATATAATAGCTACAATTTTTTCTATTTTACATTAGTTATTGGTACATGTAAGTTGTTAAAAATTGTATTAACTTTGGAACTAGTTTGTATATTATACTTATTATATTAAAAAAAGCTACTTTTGATATCAATATTATTATGCTTAAAAATAATATATTTCAGCGGCCTTCTTAAGGATCATAAGATTCCATTGTACACTTGGTTATTCATAATTAGTGTGAAAGCACTTACAAAAGTAGGCACCAACAGGGTGTAAAGCAAAATAAAACTAGATTATGGTTCCCATAGTGAATTCAGCCTTGGGATCTATGGGGCTTGGCTAAAAGAGGAGCTATAGCTATAATAATCTTGTTAATTAGCTAATGTGTATTGGATATAAACAGCTACTATATATCTCCTCCTGTCAATAAAAATAGAGTGGAATTGAATGACTTGTGAATGACTTTATCATGCACACACTTTGTACATTATGTTAAGTTGTGAATAGGATTATGTACTTTTGTGTCAATGGTTTTAGGTTACAATTGTTTTCATTATGAAGTTTTCAGTTACTTTTACCCAGCCTGGATGGCAAGTTATATATTCTTAGTTTGTTCAATTCTTATCTTGTCCAGTCGTGTGTACATACCTTACTCTTGATTGTTCTTTATTATTTTACTAACCTCAGGATGTACAGTGGCTAGCTAAACAGGTAAAATTCTAGTGGCAGTATTTTCTGGGGCGAGAATTAGCAAGGCAGCTTCGTGTCCAACCTACCTTCTTTGGAGGAGTGCCTAGTCATGAAGAAGAAAGGCTCAGTTCCCTACACAACTTTTTATTCACTCCCCCCCCCCCCCCCCAAACACACACACTACCCACTGCTCTCTACCAGTGACTGGTGTCTACTCACAAACAACAGAATTGTATTAGAGTAGGGTGAAGTTCAAATTTGAAAAAAAGAAATGTTATTCTTTTAATCGCTATTCAAACAAATTTATGTCAAATAAAAGACAATACTATAACAATGTTACCCGTCCAAGTCCATTCTACTAAAATTACTCCATCCTTAAAAACCCATTTATATTTATTTAAACTGTTTATATTATTGTGTTATAAGTGCTTGCTGCATAGACCTAGATAACACAAATCATGCTGGAATTTATAAAGTGTGAGGTATTTTTCCACGCGTTTACAACATGCTTAATTTTGATCAGTCAAGTACCAAGTCAGGCTACATAGGTGCCATATATTCCAACTGATCCACTTTTTGTTGGAGCCTAGTCTTCTTCATTTATTTTTAGTTGTCTACTCACCAATTTTTCGTCCGGGCTTAGGTTCTGTGCGCCCATTTTCTAGCATTTTTAGCGTTACCTCCCAGCAATTGAACATTTTTATTGCGTTTACGTAATAAACTATTGCTAAATATGGCCATAGAACTAGAAAGTAGTAGAAAACGATACACGCCTACCGCATAAAAGCTTACAGTACTTATAGCTTAGTCTCGCGTAGCCAGACCCTTTATCACCCTTTACCCGCTAAAGGGTGGTAAAGGGTCTGGCTACGTGAGACTACGTGTAGGCTACGCTGTATAAGTTGTATTTATTTACACATCTCACTTTTTAGTAGACAAAATAATTCTTCTGTTAATTTATGTGTGTTCAGGACTCAAGTAGCCCAGAACAGGCATAGGAGAACACTTGCGCATCTTGTAATTCATTGTTTGTATTGTATCCTATTTGTGTTGAAACCAACTTACTAAATTGTCATACTACATTTAACGATATTCCAAACCAGTGAATGTACCTACCAGACCCTTTACCTAATCGCTCCGCTCGGAAGGGATTAGGTAAAGGGTCTCACTAGCGAGACTATGAATGTACCATCGTGTTATCACCTTGATGTGTATTCTTGTGTAATTGTAACTAAGGTGAACTCTGTCTATTTTGAGGTCCCAGACTTAGGAGTTAAAACGTTTTGTGAACTCTTCTAGTCCGTCGAGCAAAACTGCTGACGTGACATTTTTTCTTCGCTACTGTAGTTCAAGCCCTTACTGATCTGTGGGAGAAGGTTACTCCTCCTTGACATATGGGCTGACTTCTCCAGATTACTGCTCGTTGAAACTCCAACTTGTGGACTTCTAAACTCTACTACTTCAGCAACTTAACAAAATTGATGAACAGATTTTTTGCAAGGAGCTAGTCTCCACATAAATTGTTGCATTTTCACTGGTAGATTTCATGAAATTAAGATTTCACCAGTCAAACCAGTGGGTTTGTGGTGGTTGAAGTTGTAGAAATTCCAAATCAAGATCTGTCGAATCGAATGAATAACCCCCCTTTTCAAACCGGGGGGGGGGGGGGGGGGGGGGGGGGGGGGGGGGGGGGAGTCAACTACAAATAGAATTATCTGATCAGATATGAATGGAAACTTTTGAATTTATAAGCTATACTTACTTTCATGTTCTGAATGTCCTGGCTTATGAATTTTGTGGAGTTGTATTGGGATCTCAGGAACAATGCAAGCATTATGGTTTCTCTGAAAACTGAATGTATTTTATGGAAATGAGTAGGGGGGGAGGTCAACTACAAATAGAATTATCTGATCAGATTTTTGAATTTAAAAGCTATTTTTTAAACAAAACTATTGCCATATTATTCTAAAAATGTTAATTTCTTATATAACTGTTAGGTAAGGAAATATTTGAAGTTTGCAAGGATGCTTCAGCAGTAATTTATTGTGATCTTAAGACATCAGAAGTACAATGGAGATATAATTTAAAACCTATAAGTGGTTTAATTACTAACAATACCTACAACTACACTCGGGAAGTAAATGGATCTCTCTTTGTCATTAATAGTGAATTGAATGGTTCAATGATAACATCTAGTATTTACTTTAATGCTTCAAGTTTTTGGAGCAATAGCAATATTGTGTGCCTTGGTCAAAATTACACAAAAGAAACTGAAATTATTGTACTAAGCGATGGTAAGTGAAATTATAGTTGTAATTGTTTATAATATCTTTGTTTATACAGATTTTCTGCCAATTATTTCTTTAACTAGTAAATCTATTTATGCTACATATGGATTTGGTGCAGGAATATTGTTTTTATTGATGGTAAATAATCATAGATATTCTCCATATATAAATGAAATACAAGATTCTAACTTAGTACAGTTGGAAAACAATATTTACCATTATAATATAAGCATTCAATATTCTGTTCTATATAACTTATCTGTTCGTGCTACCAATTGTGCTGGTGCTACAACTTTTGAGCAAGTTATAGGTATGTCAGAACCATGTTTATGATAGACTAAAAATAATACTTGTTAGGAATCATATAGTAGAAAATTATTGCTGTTTTTGAACCTTGCAAATGGGTGGGGTATGTTAAAGCTGTAACATTTTATGCAAAACAAATGTTTTGAACTTAAACGAATGTATTATTAGCCAGGGGTATAACTAGTGATGTGCTTCAGCACAAATGGGAGAGAGCTGGTCTGACTGAAATTTAAACTTGAATGCTAGATGCTAATAATCTTTTGTTAGTTTAATATTTTAGTTTAGTTTATTGCCATTTTTAGCTACACACAACACTTTTATACACTGGATCTACCCACATAAGACCTGCGTTATGTTCTTTTCGTGACTTGACTATTGGACAAAGGGTTTTCAAGCAATCAAATTTCCAAGGATGATACAGGTAAGGATCGATAAACTAGCAGTTTAGTTTTAGCTACGTAGTCCTCTTTCCAAAGTACGCTCCGTTCATAGATATAGCATTACGTTGTATTCTCTTAGTGACTTGACTATTGGACTTTGGATTTTCAAGGTAAGAGCAAACCTGTTACGTAAGGCGTATAGCTACGACGAACAGCGCACTGACGAAGTTAACGAAAGACGTTATGTGCAGAACGGCTGACCCTCACCTTTGACCTCACGCAATGTCTTGAAAGACGTTATGCGCAGAACGGCTGACCCTCACACCTTTGACCTCATACGATATTTTTGCGTGCCCTCGTGTTGCCAGCTTTCACCTTCGACCTTTGTGAAGTTGTTCCTGGTGACCCTGAAGCTTGTAAAGCATGTAACTGTCTGAACTAATCATTTCTGCTGCCAGTTCATTGCTGAAAGTGGTGGATCGAATACAATTTTATATTAAATTTAGAAATTGTTATGACGTTACTCCATCTGACAAGAAACAGTCTGAGAAATCAATACTATAGTATGATTGGGTTTCTTTCAGGGGTAAGGGGAGAGGTAGTCTCGTGTAGCCAGACCCTTTACCAATTGCTACGCGGGAAAAGGGTCTCGTAGACTGACATTGAGCAGTTTGTTCAGTTCCCCTCGCTAATTGGGGAGACCACAAACAATAGGTGACATAATATCCAGTGATGTAAGACTGCTCAAACTTTTGTGCGTGTTGTATTTCTGACACACAACTCTCCAACAGCCGTGGTAAACTCTTCCTTCAAAGAGCAGTGACTTGGACTAGCCTTTTTAAGATATCTACAGTTGGAAGTTTCGCTTAGCAGTTGTTGCTTTGTGCACAGGCCATTGTATATGCCGTGGTACCTTCGGTATTTGACATGCTTGATGGTGAATAATGCCAGTCAAGAATCAAGATCACTGTCATTAAATTTAACCCGCAGCATTTCCCAGCATAGCTTTTGCATAAGCAACATTTCTTCACAGCAATACAGAACAAGCTCTGCGTACTGATCTGAACAAGTCACATGCCTTAAAATATGTAAGGATTTACACACACACACACACACACACTAATTGAACCACAGTTAACCACTTACTAAGCAAGAACAAACTGCTCAATGTCAGTCTACCAGACTCTTTTTTCCCGTGTAGTGATTGGTAAAAGGTCTGGCTACGCCATTGTAACTTAAAATATCCCCCCCCCCCCACTCCCACCCCCGGCCAAGTACTTTAGTAGATTGTCTGAGTTTTTTGGTAATTTTAAAATTAACAGCGGTATACACAATGAAAGTGGTGAAGGAAGGTGTAAGGCTGTAGGAAAAAAAAAAAAAAGTGGGTGAATGGAATATTTTTTCTCTAAGTCTTGGTACAGAATTACATCTTACAAGGTTTAGTGCATGATAAAGTTTAATGTCAATTGCCCTCCCCCCCTCCCTTCCCCCCCCCCCATATTCACATCGTCCAACTTAGCTCCTGTGATGATAATAGCGTGATCGTGTTTACAGTCAGTATGGGTCATGGAATCCTCAGAAGTGTATCTGAAAGTTGGCCAGAGATAAATACTAAGTGACAGTGACAGTGGGAGCAGTTCAACGTGGTGGGATGGAAATCATTGGCTTCTATATCAATATCTGAACACAGCTGATGTTTTAATTTATTTGTAGGCCTTCACTATGCATGTAAAATTAGAAAGTAAGTAGCTGCAGCCAATAGCTCTACATGAGTTCTCAAGATGTCTGGTTGAACATTTTTTTGAAGTGAGAATTCACATCAGATGTAGTAATTGAATTTAAATGAAAACCATCCCTTTTTTCTTGAGAAATTTTAAACTGTGTATTTCATCTTGTGATGGTGATACCCAAGAGAGGGAGGGACACCACCACGAGAAGAGCTATACTGTATCATCTCGAGGGTTGTCCAAGAACGCCGTCAGTTGTCCATTGTCCTTCCATGGATTCCCCGGATACTCTGGACATCCTTAGATTATCCATGGATGCCAACCTATATAATACCCCCTTGGCAGAGTATCCACAGATTCCCCGGATACTCTGGACATCCTTAGATTATCCATGGATGCCAGCCTATATAATACCCCCTTGGCAGAGTATCCACAGATTCCCCGGATACTCCGGACATCCCCGGATTCCTTGGATGCCAACCTATACAATACCCCCTTGGCAGAGTATCCACGGATTCCCCGGATACTCCGGACATCCCCAGATTATCCGTGGATGCCAACCTATATAATACCCCCTTGGCGGAGTATCCACGGATTCCCCGGATACTCTGGACATCCCTGGACTATCCGTGGATGCCAACCTATACAATACCCGCTTGGCAGAGTATCCACACATTCCCCGGATACTCCGGACATCCCCGCATTATCCATCGGATACTCCGGACATCCCCGGATTATCCGTGGATGCCAACCTATACAATACCCCCTTGGCAGAGTATCCACGGATTCCCTGGATTCTCCGGACATCCCCGGATTATCCTTGGATGCCAACCTATACAATACCCCCTTGGCAGAGTATCCACGGATTCTCTGGATACTCCGGACATCCCCAGATTATCCGTGGATGCCAACCTATACAATACCCCCTTGGCAGAGTATTAACGGATTCCCCGGATATTCAGGACATCCCTGGACTATCTGTGGATGCCAACCTATACAATACCCCCTTGGCAGAGTATCCACGGATTCCCCGGATACTCCGGACATCCCCGGATTATCCTTGGATGCCAACCTATACAATACCCCCTTGCAGAGTATCCACGGATTTCCCGGATACTCTGGACATCCCTGGACTATCCGTGGATGCCAACCTATACAGTACCCCCTTGGCAGAGTATCCATGGATTCCCCGGATATTCAGGACATCCCTGGACTATCTGTGGATGCCAACCTATACAGTACCCCCTTGGCAGAGTATCCACGGATTTCCCGGATTCCCTGGATTATCCGTGGATGCCAACCTATACAATACCCCCCCCCCCCTCCCGGCGGAGTATCCAAGGATTCCCCGGATCCTCTGGACATCCCCGAACTATCCATGGATGCCAACCTATATAATACCCCCTTGGCAGAGTATCCACAGATTCCCCGGATACTCCGGACATCCCCGGATTATCCTTGGATGCCAACCTATACAATACCCCCTTGGCAGAGTATCCACGGATTTCCCGGATACTCTGGACATCCCTGGACTATCCGTGGATACCAACCTATACAGTACCCCCTTGGCAGAGTATCCACGGCTTCCCCGGATACTCCGGATATCCCTGGATTATCCGTGGATGCCTATACAATACCCCCTCCGGCGGAGTATCCACGGATCCTCTGGACATCCCCGAACTATCCATGGATGCCGGACCTATACAATACCCCCTTGGCAGAGTATCCACGGACATCCCCGGATTATACCGTGGATGCCAACCTATACAGTACCCCCTTGGCAGAGTATCCACGGCTTCCCCGGATACTCCGGATATCCCTGGATTATCCGTGGATGTCAACCTATACAATACCCACTAGGCAGAGTATCCACAGATTCCCCTGATACTCCGGACATCCCCGAATTATCCGTGGACGCCAACCTATATAATACCCCCTGGGCAGAGTAACCACGAACATCTACGGATTATCCCGATGCCAACCTATATAATACCCCCTTGGCAGAGTATCCACGGGTTCCCTGGATACTCCGGACATCCCCGGACTATCCATGGATGCTGGACCTATACAATACCCCCTTGGCAGAGTATCCACGGATTTCCCGGATATTCCAGATTATCTGCGGATGTCAACATATGTAATACTTCCAGAAGCATTTTCTAAATCTGGACAAGGAGTATTATTAAAAGTAAGTGGGACTTACCACAGATTATGTACATACATGCCTACATGTTTATCTGTTTCGGCACGGGTTAGTTTGATGCATGCTGGAGATGATTAGAAATGTTCACAACATTTGTGTTATTTCAAATAATACTCTTTATAATAAATTTGTATGATTCAACCTACAACCAGATTGCCTGTTCTTCTCCATTTGTTATAGCTGTATGTGTTTCTTAATTTGTTTTTATTCTTTTTATTTTTCTCTTGCACTTTCTTATTTTCATTTGGTTCTTTTTCTCTCTTTGCCTCAAACCCCTTCACCCATAATTGCCATTTTCCCCCTTTAATTTTAGGGAAAAAAAACACGCTCCCCCCCCCCCCCTGAAATTTCAGACATGTTGATTTGACTCTTCTCAAGCTTGGTTGTAATACTTTGCACAATGGAAGGACAAAATTCTAAATCATTTGGTTGGACTTTTTTTTTGTGGTGTCAGTAAGCAGCATTAGTTAGTATCTGGCAGCCATACACTATTTAATGAGATCATTCAGTATTACACAAGGTTTAGTATATCCCACTCAGTTAGCGATGAATAATATGATAGGCTTATAATTTATAACTAGTATTTATTTTATTGTTTGTAGGTTTAAACATGAATGAATTGGTGTTCATTGATTGATGTGTAGCAATTTCAGTTATGTTAATCCAAGTTCAGTACCCTTCTACTTTTTGATGCGGGAAGGTCTGTGTCTGTTTCTTTTTCTCGCAACCGTTGTGTCAAATGATTTAATATTATGCAAAAAAAAAGAAAGTATATTAGTCCTCAAAGAAAAGTACCTAAAAATTGGACTTAGATTTCTAATGGTACTAGCTGAAACTCAATTTCCGACAATCTCAGAGTTGCTATGGGGTTAAGACAGAATGCACAGCTTATTTACTGTCTAGTTGCTGAGTTTTGAGATTCACAGTCCCATACTATACAAAATTTCGGGCGGACAGACGCTCAACGGTTAAGCATTTCAGTAGCCATACTTAAAAACAACAACAACTTAATTAATACCGGGTACACTTATTTCAATTAATACCGGGTACACTTGTTTCAATTAATACCAGGTACACTTGTTCAATATTAATACCTGATACCGTGTTTCAATTAATTTATTACAGGAAGAACTACGTCAGAGCAAGGTAGCACAATTGCGAACATTCCAAATAATTATAAATCTGTAATAACACTTTGAGTAAAAATTTTCACCCATGTTTTTATCTATTATTTTTTCCTAGGTTAGTTAATTTTTAACAATTCATTAAATGGAAAAAAAGTACAAATAAGCCCACTAAAGAACTTGGGGGAGGATAATTTACAGGTTAAAATAAACTTTAATTAATGGTCTCTTAGTTGCACTCTCTACCAATTCTAATTGCTGGGTGTTTACAGCCAGGCTGGCAGTGGTTTGAGAATAGGGAGGAACAGTACATTCAGTCCAGTCACCTGGTTACAAATTAGCAGTGGGGTCATTTAGCAGTTGCAAGTATGAGTGACCTTCTTGAAAATGACATGTTGAAAGCTATATTTCCTAATTTTATTATTTAGGCCAACATCTGTGTGTCAATTCCAGTGTCATATGAAGTTTCTCACAGATGATGATTAAAATGCTGGACTCAGAAATTGTTTAGGAGAAAAGGAACTTTTTCACTTGATGAAACATTGAATCACCCAAAAACTTGTCTGATGACGATGATATAGAATAACCCTAATCCATATGGACAATGTGGGCCGTCCTAAGGGATGCATTAGAACTTTAATTGACTGTTCATCGGCATTTATCTGTTTATTGTTTTTTTTATCTGTTTTGTGTTCTTACAGTCTTCCTGTTCTTTTGGTCTAAGATTATTTTGTAATAGCTAGGTAGTGTTTAGTAGCTCTGAGGGTTCACACCTTTGGTGCTTCATTAATAAAGGAATATTTTATTTTTAATTAGTTTCTGTTAAGGTAGACAATGAGATGGATTTATAAGCAAGTTGAGACCGAACTACCTACTAGTATGTGAATAGGACTAAGTCCCTCGCTGACCTGCGGGGTCTGAGGGGGTGTGGCTAGCTAAGCTAGGGGCAATTAACTTGACCACTTTCAGTTTAGATATTGGATTGACTATAATTACGAACAAGAGAAAAGAGCAGATCAGAGAGAAATTAGACGTTGAGTGTGATGCGCATAAGATGCGCATTATGAACAGGATGACTTGGAGCAGAGTTCAGTGGTTTGTGATGAATCTCATTACCGTCTCCGGCAATGAGATTCGGGTAAGGGGATGACAGGTACATTAGAAACTATGGAGAAGAGGGACAGATACAGATAAGCATAAGATTAGAAATAAATGAATTAAGACAGATACATGCAGGTAAACAAATGAAACATGGATATTGTGCATTCAGTTTCAGTTTGTAGATTACTTCCGGGCCGGCCGGGCTTGACATCTCTGGTTGGGCATGGAGCCCAAACATACTCCGGGGGGAGCAGATGGGAGAGTGGCAGGTGTGTTGAGAGCAGGTTCAGTTGTGTGAGGAGCAGATTCAGCATCGATGGGGTCGTCGTTGGAGTTGGAGAAGGAGTGGGCTTCAGCTTCTTCTTCGTCGGTGATCAGTGGCACCAAGCGTATTACAGGCCTCTTGTACTCCTTGCCTCGGCAGTACAAGGTGGCTACTCGAGTGATGTTGTCGTCGCCAGGGTGCAGCTTCGTTACCAAGGCGAGGGGCCAGGATCGTGAACGTAGGGATTCATCTTTGACTAGGACGATGTCTCCAACTCGCAGAGGTCGGTTTGGAGTCTCTCGGTGAGATTCCAACGTCGTAGTAGGGAGAGTTTCCCGCTGGATGGTGTACGAGCAGGTGTGGCGCGGAGGGGCCGTCCTATCAGGAAATGACCTGGCGTTAGAATGTTGCCCTCCTCCAGGTCTCCGGCCTTAACCGCCACAATGGGCCGTGAGTTCAAGACGCTCTCCACCTCGGTGAGGAGAGTCTCAAGCTCAGGCCATGTGAGCGGGTGGGGCGCGGCGACCTTTCGGAGGCCCACCTTCATCGCCTTGACGGCCGCCTCCCACAGTCCCCCGAAGTGGGGTGCCCTTGGGGGAATGAAGTGCTATTTGATGTCATATTGGTTGATGATGGTGTCTCGGAACTCCCTGGATCCAGTCATCGCCTGGATGGCCCGGATTTCCTCCGCGGCCCCAACAAAGTTGGAGCCATTGTCAGAGTGGATCGTTGCAGGACAGCCGCGTCGTGCTGTAAAGCGGCGGAGGGTAGCCAGGAAGTCCTCGCTGGTCAGTTTCTCGCAGATCTCGAGGTGAACAGATTTGGTGGCCATGCACACAAAGACCGTAACGTAGGCCTTGATGTGTACAGGCTTTCGGGTATAGCCGACGCGTAGCGTAAGAGGGCCCGCGAAGTCGATCCCGACGTGTGCGAACGGAGGGGCAGGTGTGGTTCTCACGGATGGCAGCATGCCCATGGTATGTGAAAGTGGGCGGGCCAGTATCTTTTGGCAGATCATGCAGCGGCGGGATACTTGTTTCAGGTAATTCCGTAGGCCGACGATGAGGTATGTGGTCGAGAGGATGGATGTCAGAGTTGAGGTGCCTGGGTGTCCGTGAGACCGATGGGCAGATGTCAAAAGCAGCTTGGTGATGGGCGAAGATACAGACAGAGGGATGAGCTGAGTGGGAGCAGATGGTGAGTTCGGATTGCGCACCCGGCTCTGCGCCAAGATGTACCCGTGTGGTGACATCGTCAGGTGGTAGTGACGCAGAGGGTGGTTGACAGGTGGAGCAGATTGTGAAGACAGGGCATGAAACAGCTTCGGAAAGGATTGGCGTTGTGCCAGGGTGAAGAGGATGGCTTTCGCAGATGAGAGTTCGTCGAGTGTCAGAGGTCCGGCAATCTTTGAGGTGGGATGGCAACAGTTGTTGAAGAACCTGCGGGCATAACACAGAACACGAACGAGACGGTAAAAAGAAGAACAAATATTGGCAAGGTAAGACATAAATGCAGTTTCAGAGGGGGAGAGAGAGGGATCAGGTAGAACAGAGACAGAATTGATTGAGAGGGTAGGTTTAGTTCGGAAAGGAGGTGGCCACGAGTCTGGCGGGAGAGAGAGCCAGCCTGGACCGTGCCACCAGAGTTCGGATTGTAGCAGTTCGAGAGCTCGGACGCCCCGGCTGGCCAAGTCGGCAGGGTTGTCGTTGGTTGCCACATGGCGCCAGCGTTCGGGCGGAACCAGATCCTGAATCGTCACAACACGGTTTGCGACGAAACGGTTGAGTGAAGGAGGCGCCTTGGGCAACCAATACAACACAATCTCACTGTCAGTCAAGGCGTGGATGGCAGAGAGAGGCAGATCCAGCAGAGTAGTTGTGTGTCGTAGCAGTTTGGCCAGCAGCAGGGCGCCGCAGAGTTCGGCTTTGGGAACAGTTATGGGCTTCGTGGGCAAGACCCGAGCCTTGGCGATAATCAAGGTGATAGAGATGCTGTTGTCAGGTCCCTCCGACCGTGCGTAGATAGCAGCTCCGTACGCGACGGTGGAGGCATCGCAAAATCCGTGTAACGTCAGTTGATATCCAGGTGCAGAGTTGGAGAACACGTAGCGAGGGATGGGGTGCTGATGGATGCGTGGTAGATCCTCGATCCAGTCAGACCAGCGTCGTTGCAGATCGTCTGGGACCTCTTCGTCCCATGAGAGGCCTCTCTTCCAAGTGTCTTGGAAGAGAATGCGGGCTGAAATGACGACGGGGGCGAAGAGTCCCAAGACGTCGAACACGCCAGCGGTGAGTGCAGCTATGACTCTTTTCGTTACTTTCGCAAAGTCAGATGGCAGGTCGGGAATCGCGACATAGAGAGAGTCGGATGCCGTATCCCAATGGACACCGAGTGCCTTGTGGGAGTCCGGAGAGGGCGAGACGTTGCGGTCTTCCTCGAGCAGTTCATCAGGTATCAGCTGCCGGAGAGCCGGGTCGTTCGTGCGCCATTTGCGCAAGTCGAGTCCAGCCTCGGCACAGAAGGTTCTCAGATCCATGAAGAGAGCGTGGGCTTCTTCGGCGTTGCGTGCTCCAGACAGGACGTCGTCCACATAGAAGTCCGCGAGCACGGCATGAGCTGCAGCAGGATGCGAGTCCAGATGGTCCTGTGCATGTCGACGGAGAACCTGAGTGGCCAAGAAGGGAGAGCTCTTGACCCCAAAGGTGAGTCTCCGCATCCGGGCATCACGAATGCTGCCGTCGACTGCTCGATACAGGAACCGGTGCCAGTCCTTCTCTTCCACATTCAGCAGGATGCCGCAGAACATCTTCGAGATGTCCGCGGAGACTGCGGAAGGATGGCAGCGGAACCTGATCAACACAATCAGGTAGGGGTGGGTATAGATTTGGGCCAGGTAACAGCTGGTCGTTCAGGGACGATCCGTTGGTGGTCCGTGCGGAGGCGTCAAAGACGGCTCGGAGTTTCGTTGACGTCGAGCTCTCCTTCACCACGGCATGGACAGGCATGTAGTATGACGGTTTCTTCAGATCTTCGTGGGGAACGACCTCAGCGTGGCCCAAAGTGAAGTATTCCTGGATGACTCCACTGAAGTTCTGGAGGCGTCCGCGAGACTTTAGCGAACGTTCATTTGCCAAGAGTCGCGACAGAGCTTGAGGGCGGCTATCTCCCAGCTCGGGTGGAGAAGTCGTCCGGGGAAGGGACACAGAGTACCGTCCGTCTCCCATACGTCGATGAGTCAGGTCAAAGTGGTCGAGAGCCGCCTGCTCCTCCTGGTTGACAGTCGGAGCTTCGGGCACTCGGTCCAGCTCCCAGAGTCGGGCGACATCAGCAGGAGTGTCGCCTGGAGTAGACACAGTGTTCACAGCTGGGCTCGCACCGGCTTCAAGGGGACACGAGAGGCAGAGCCCCAGTTGCGTGGGCAATGCTCCTAGTTCTCCAACCTTGAAGGGGGCGCCGGAGGTCAGCGTCGTCAGCTGGGAGATACCCAAGACCAGATCTACGCGGCCACCAAGCTCATCGTCAGCTAACTTGAAGTGGCACAGTTCGGGCAGCTTCTTGATGCTGGCAGCGTCCGCCGGGCGGGCGATCGGCTCCAGAGAGTCTATCAGAGTGAAGGTCAGTTCGGCGAGTTTGAATCCTAGATCAACAGAATATAAGTTGCAAGTCACAATAAATTCGCACCTGGTAGTTCCAGATATCCCAGTGACCGGAATAGGGTCGTGCTTCCTGGGCAGATTAAGTGATGTGGCCAGACTCTCCGTCATCATGGGAATGGCCGCGCCGGCGTCCAACAGGGCTCGGGCATGTACAGTTCTGCCTCCTCGGTCGAAGGCGACGATGGCCGAGTATAGGGATGCGGCTTTCCTGTTGGAGGGCGCAGATGCAGATACGGGATGTGCGACCATCATGGAGGTCGGCTGTGGCTTGCTGCTAGTGGCGGCGGCATCACGGTCTCTGTGCAAGAGAGAGTGGTGTCGTCCGTTGCAGTGCCTGCATGAGAAGCGACTCGGACAGGACTTGCACCCGTGTCCTTCAGTGAAGCAGTTTAGGCAGAGTCGGCGTTCTCGTACAACTTGGTTCCTTTTGTCCAAGTCATACCCTGCAAAAGTAGAACATTTGGATAAGGTATGCAACTCACCACAAACCGGGCAGTGCTGCGCGGTCCTGCGGGGGGGAGGTGGTTTGGCGTTGGCAGATCTTCGAGGAGACGACGGTCTCGGCGGCAGATGAGCAGATGAGGGCAGCAGAGGAGCAGATGGGGGCACAGAAGGAGACGGCGAGGATAGCGAGTTGGTATCACGGAGTTCCTTACGCTGTGCGTCGACAAATTTAGACAGATTGGACATGGAAGGAGCAGTATCCGGAGGGCGATGGAGGATCCACTCGCGACGACAGTCAGTAGACATGAAGGACGAGACCATCCTTGCAAGGAATTCGCCGAGGGAATCGCCGACCAAGGCACGGAATTTATTGTACGGCAGAATCAGTTGTTCATACAGTTGATCAAAGTCAGATGCAGATAAGGAGCAGCTGTGGACGGACAGGATCTTTCGAATGATCAACGGCGATAACACGTCAGGAGCGCCGAAGATAGTCTCAAGTCTGTCGAGCATCTCCGCGAGGGGAGTATCGTCCGAAGGCAGGTTGTGTAGGATCTTTAGGCCGTCAGGGTGCTTTATAGCTTTAATGAGAAGACCCTTGACTTCCAGAACCGAATGTCCACGAGCGCGTTGATCAATGGCTTGGGTAAACATTGTCCGAAAGTTGGCCCATTTGAACGGGTCACCGTCAAACGAGGGCAGTTCGATTTTTAGAGCATTGCTATCAGATGAGGAAGTCCGCGCAGGCATTGCTGCAGCGGAACCCGTTGGAGTAGTTGGCGGAGTGTCTTTGCAGGACGTCGCAGTGAGTCTCAACAGCGCAGACATCTTCGCAGCTGTGGTGTCGCAGATCTCTTTCAGGTCAGGTAGAGCGTGGAAGACTTCAGCACAGGCGTCAGACACTTCGACGTGGCGTCCGTGCAGCTTGTCGACCAAGGAGCGGAAATATTGAGAGTCAGGTACATGTCCATCCAGGTAGGATTCCGCCTCGTTGAGGACAGAAGCAGCTTTGCGACGCAAGGGCAGGGCCTTGATCACGTTGTGGACATCGGCACGCCACTCAACGTGGGTGTCAAGCAGATTGTCGTCGTCATCAGCTTTGGCAGGGGACCGGAGTTCGTCGTAGGTATCATAGAACTCGTCTAGCTGCGATTGCAATGCCGTGTGGGCGTCGATCGCCGTGGACAACTGATTCGCCAGATCATTGAGAGTCGCAGAGTTGATGCGCTCAGGTCCGTCGGAGATGATCTTTGCAATGCGGTGATGAAGTTTGGTGATGGTACCTCGCCGGCTACCTCGCCTCACTTCCAGATCGTGTACAGTCGCCCTAACGTCCTCGGATGCTGGTGCGGCCATGACTAATGCAGATGAAAAGAACAGGGAAAAAAATGACAATACACAGGAATACCTGACAGATGAGAACAGATGTAGCAGAATTTCTAAGTCCGAAGGTGCGAAGTCACCGGAAATCCGGACAGACTTTCACCTTGGATAATGAGAGCAGATACGGCGACGTGCGCAGAGACGAAGAGAAGTCCCGCAGATTGCGCAGAGTGGGTGGAGAATGGCGAAGAAGGCGGCTCCCAGGTAGGCGGAGTTTCGGCTCAGTCGTCAGACTTCCTGACAGCTTCCGGCGGTAGAGAGATGACTTCGTCGCCGGGCTCGAAGGACCATGAATAGGACTAAGTCCCTCGCTGACCTGCGGGGTCTGAGGGGGTGTGGCTAGCTAAGCTAGGGGCAATTAACTTGACCACTTTCAGTTTAGATATTGGATTGACTATAATTACGAACAAGAGAAAAGAGCAGATCAGAGAGAGATTAGACGTTGAGTGTGATGCGCATAAGATGCGCATTATGAACAGGATGACTTGGAGCAGAGTTCAGTGGTTTGTGATGAATCTCATTACCGTCTCCGGCAATGAGATTCGGGTAAGGGGATGACAGGTACATTAGAAACTATGGAGAAGAGGGACAGATACAGATAAGCATAAGATTAGAAATAAATGAATTAAGACAGATACATGCAGGTAAACAAATGAAACATGGATATTGTGCATTCAGTTTCAGTTTGTAGATTACTTCCGGGCCGGCCGGGCTTGACATCTCTGGTTGGGCGTGGAGCTCAAACAGTATGTTAAAAATAAATTTATGGTCCATACAGAGAAAAGCTAAATATTCTGAGTTATCGCTACTATGCTACCATCTAATTCATTTCAGACGGTCACTCTAAAATTTTAAGCTTCAGAACCTCTACAAAAATATTTCAGGGTGGATCAGCACATTTTAATAGCAACATGTTTTTTTTTTATCTAAAAAAATAAATAAATAAAATACCAATGTCTAGTTTAATTATAGAAAGTACTAAGTCATAGCAACATAGCAGCACCATGTGGCACAGGGTATTTTTTTTAGGAGGAAAGTGGGGGGTGTGCATGTTCATTTTGTCTTTATTGTCTGTGGGTCTGCAAGTCGGTCCCTTTCAATGCCCGGCCTCAGAAGCACACAATATCACCCAGGAAACTTCCCTCTATCACAGAAGCTCCTGGACTTGGAAGGGTTTGGTACGCTGCCACCAGATTTACTACTCCTGAGTGGACACTGATCTGTTCCTAATACTCTAACTTGTCCCTCTACCTAACCCCCGAGTTAGGGTAGAAGGTTGCTTGAGGAATAACTAATTATATTCAAAGTAAAAAGGTGACAGAATAGTGCTGTGGAGCACAAACTGAGCAGAGACTAAAAATGGGTTTGCTCAAGGCCAAAATATATACAACCCAGGCAAGCCCGGTGGGAAACAAATAGAAAAACAGTGTGAGCATGCCCATTGGGTGAGCACATGGCACTCTAACTGATCACACGCACATTCCACAGCATCAAAATAGCTTGAGCAATGAAAATTGTACATGGAAACGCTGTCTTCATAAGAGAAGAAGCTAAACAGAGCAGAACACTCACTGGTAATTTTCAACGCGAAGCTTCACTTCTTTCAATTCTGTACTTCCCTGAGCATAAAGCAAACTACACCGTGGGCTGCAAGAAATTATTTGCACACGTGATTATGACGTGATGGTAGGCGGCGTTACCCACAAAAGCTGGTACCTACACAGAGCTGAAAGCTTCGCATTTTCTCAACAATTAGCCCGAAATAAAATAAAAACAAAAACAAACAAAAAACAAAACAAAACAAAAAAGCACAACGAAAGGTCCTAAATCTTCATTCTTAGTAAGTTCATACCTAAATCAACGGTTAATTGTCAGTAATCTCCAACCAGAGCATGACAGACAGACAGACTAACAGGACGACTATTATAACCATTTACAATAAATAATGCTTTTAAAAAGCTAAAGAACTTAAATTAGCAATTTAAAAAACTTACCACATTAAAGAATTTTTTTTTTATTATATGATATTTTATTCTAGAGATGAAGTCATAATGAATTTGTATCATTACTGGGCATAGGTTGATACAGAGGCTTGTGAACAAATATTTTCTTGGTTATCCAAGTATTCGAGAATCACTCGCGATACGGGTAGAGAACATTTTTTATTTTATATACTTTATCTTTGTGACTAACATAATCGAGGTAACATATATTACTGTCACTACACAACTGCATAGCAAAAGTTTATTTGTGCTACTATTCAGACTTTGAATGATAGGAAGCAAGATGTTACAGGTACTCCACAAAAAAGGATTACTTTGCATTACAATAGTATCTGGGATATTTACACATAAATATTCTGCCAAGATTGTATTGTATAGGTTGGCATCCACGGATAGTCCAGGGATGTCCAGAGTATCCGGGGAATCTGTGGATACTCTGCCAAGGGGGTATTGTATAGGTTGGCATCCATGGACAATCCGGGGATGTTCAGAGTATTCGGTGAATCCGTGGATACTCTGCCAAGGGGGTATTATATAGATTGGCATCCACGGATAATCCGGGGATGTCCAGAGTATCCGGGGAATTCATGGAAGGACACTTGACAACTGACAGCGTTCTTGGACAACCTTGGAGGCAAAAATGTCACAAAAATAAACAATAAGAACAGTAAAGTTAATTCATCGATATTACTGAAAAATAAAAATAGCTACATTGTATACTCTGTGTGAAGCTGCCAACAGAATTCAAAATGGCAATAGTATTATTAGAACATAATAAATATAAAACACTTATTTTTTGGTGTTTTATATGCCAGAAATATTTTTATAGTCCAGTATTTTCAAGCTCAAACTCTAACACAAAGTGTATCCACTAATACCCTTAATCATGAATCATTTTTTTCATATTGTCATGAAAATTATCTCTAATGTGAGTTTTAGATTAAAAATGATTTCTTCATTTGATGTTTATATTTTTAATCTCTGATAATTTATTTTTTTATTTTATGTCTACAATAGGGTGTGAATGCTATTTTGGTAGTGTTATTAGATGTAGTGGATATTGTCTGTGGGAAGGTACAAAGTTACGAGCAAGTGTTATGCTATACTTAGGGAAATGTTATTTTCTGCTCTTACTTCAATGAATTTCTTGGAAACTGTGAGAGAGCATGCAATCAAGCAATGATGGTATACAGTGTGTGCATTTTAATGTCAAGTATATAACTAATAATATAATTTTTTTTTAAGATGTCAAGAGGAAAAAAATGGATATAATTCCAATCAATTCTCAAAGTTAGTTTATAATTGTATGTTCAAACAAGCCACTTTCCATGAGTTATATAACATGAATCTTGGTATGTGATAAACTTTCCCAAGAGGGAAATTACCACTGTTGCATAGGTGCCAACTTTTTCAAACTAGCTTCAAGGACATAAGCCACACCCGTGGCCACACCTACAAACCACACCCACATTACGTAATTAATTATGATGTCATTGCAAAAAAATTACATAACTAGCTATCATCTGGCTGTTGAGTCATTGCAAAAAATAAGTTAACTAGCTATCATCTGGCTGTTGAGTCATTCAAAAATAAGTTAACTAGCTATCATCTGGCTGTTGATTGTGTTCCTATGGTCCTGGACCTTTAACGGCTAAGTATGTTGCTTTTTTACACTGAGCAAGCAGCTCTTCAGTGAAAATAGAGTTATAACAGTTACATCCAGTTGTTAGCCACAAGCCAGCTGAGCTAGCACAGCTGACTGCAGTGCTAACTCAGCTGGCTTGTCAGTTGTGATTAACTGGATCGATGCAGCATTTGTTAGCAGAGTTGCATAAAACCTGGACCAGCATCATCATTGAGGACAAACAATAGGAAAGTGATAGGTCATCAAGGACTCAAGGACAAAGCTCTTAAATCAAGGACTGTCCTCGACATTCGAGGACAGTTGGCACCTATGCTGTTGATTCTCTGCATATCAGACATCCAACAGTAATTACAAAACTGAAGTATGTAACAAATAGTAGCAACAAATAGTAGCAACTATAATGCAATATATGAACTTGTATTTAAAATTAACATGTCTCTATTGGAGATGGTATGTGGCATTTGAAAATAAGCTTATTGAAGGTATGCATAGTGGACGGGTTTCGATTGAAATGGACACGTTGATTCAACCACTTATGATTTTTTAGGACAAAACTAGTCAGAATCGAAAAGATTTTCTACATTAATATTATCTGTCAACATCACCTATAAGGTATATTAGGTTCAGTTTCTGCATGCAGTTTTATGATATATGTAGTCTGCATTAATACCTTATACTTTTTTTTTGTCTTAGCAATGTGCGCACCAAACTCACGGATGACATTGATATGTCAAGAAATTAATATATAGAGCCCTAACAGAGAACCATCACAAAAATGCAGAGCCATTGCTCATACAAGAGATTCAGTTTAGGCAAATAAAAAGGAAATTGAAATTGAGTAGAAAATCCTGTATAAGACAACCAAATATATCACATAAACTTGAAAAGTCTGAAACTATATTCTTACCTGATCAGTTTCCAACTCTTTCCTTTATAAATATCAGTGCCTCTTTCACCTATAACAGTGCCTCCTTCACCTATATCAGTGCCTTCTTCACCTATATCAATACCTCCTACATCTATATCAATGCCTCCTACATCTATATCAGTACCTCCTACATCTATATCAATGCATCCTTCATCTATATCAGTACCTCCTACATCTATCAATGCATCCTTCATCTATATCAGTACCTCCTACATCTATATCAATGCATCCTTCATCTATATCAGTACCTCCTACATCTATATCAATGCATCCTTCATCTATATCAGTACCTCCTACATCTATCAATGCATCCTTCATCTATATCAGTACCTCCTACATCTATATCAATGCATCCTTCATCTATATCAGTACCTCCTGCATCTAAATCAATGTCTTCTTCACCTATGTCAGTGCCTCCTACATCTATATCAGTGCCTCCTTCACCTATATCAGTGCCTCCTACATATAAGACTGTGTCTCCTTCATCTATTGGTATACTAACACCATCTTTATCAGTGTCTTGTTCACATACCAATATATCAGCACCTCCTTTATCTCTATCAGTGCCCCTTTTATCTACCAGTACTCCTCTACATCCTGCAACAGTGCTTCCTTCATTGCATTCAAAATCAAAATTTTCCTCTTCCAAAGTACTCAATTGCAAGGAGCTACCTGTAGATCTGAAAAAAATGTGGTTCATTCAGCCAGTATACGTATACAGTAGATGAGTATTATACTTTACGTAAAGATGATTTTATAGGAGCAATAGAGCACATTTTTTTTGTTACATAAGAATTAATATTACGGATGAGAATCATATCAAAGATTGGCTTCATGAAATGTTTAAACATAGCAAGTGTACCTATAGAACAACAAGAACGTATAATGTCAGACATAACATCTTGTACAGAGTTCACATGTACTGTCAACACAAACAAAAAGTATTGACTACAAGACAAAAGGGATTAAAAGCAGCTTAAAAAAGAAACCCAATCCTTTAATGGGAGAGTTAAGAAATAAAAGACAACAACACTACCCTCTACACTAATGAAGTTACAAGAGCCGACAAGAAAAGAGTTAAGCAGTGACAAAAAGACTTTTATATATCACATAAAGCCAAGCTACAACTAAAGTTTAATTACAATCATCCTATTTATTCAGCCCATGCCACCCAGTCAATGACCAAACAAAAGAAAAGTATTACAAATCATTTCAATCAGATCACAGTGCTGCTTCTGCGCGACATTATTATGAGACTACATTGATGAATACATGTAAGGGGAATTGCAAAGGACAATGTGTGATTGCTCAGTTAATCTAAAGCAAATGGAAAGCTTTTAGCAGAATCTTTGATTGAGGAAATATCATTGTACAACAACGAGAATGCAAGTTGTGGAGGTAAGGCTTATGTTCAAGTTTATGAAACTGATAATACTGACAAACCTGAAAGTGATATTGAGAACCAATCGACTCTACTAAAAAAGAAAAAAAATCAGTTCTTCCACACCACTTATTACAGCATGTACACCACTTATGTCGCGTGTGCACCAGAACGTACCACAAGCAAAATAAATTATCTTTTGTGACTCTACAATATGCTTGGAAAAATGTAACTGCTCTCTGTTTGTCTTATCAACAAATAGTTGTGGACTACCATTAAGAGTTGCAATAACATCAGATGAAAAAAAAGTGAATTACTGTTGGAAGTTCTACTCGAAGGATCATTCTATGGTGGTCCAAAAGTAGTGATAACAGATGATTCAAACACTGAGATAGCAGCAATAGCACAAACTTGGCCCCATGCTTACTTGCTCTTATGTGTGTTGCATTTTTCATAGTCAAACTGGACGTGGCTGCATGATGGTAAAAAAAAAAAAAAAATGAGCACTGTACTATGCTAATTAGTAAAGTAAAAGAGTTAGTATATAGTAAAACAGAAACAAAACCAAATAATGTGTACTCTGCTTAACTATAAAATGAAAAAGTGGCTACTTATCCTAATTACAGACCCATATTAAGAATCATTGGCAATGGAGACAGTAATGGGCAGTATGTTACAGAAATAATATTATGACCATGAGGAATAATAAAAACAATTTGTCAGAAGCAGGAATTAAATAATTATGGAGTTAATATTTGGCAGAATTAAAGCTTATAATTTGATTCAAATGTTTCAATTTGTAACAAAGTTTTGAGAAGTACATGAAGAGAAAGCTCTTAAGCATATCACACAACAGGTTTGACAATTTTATTTCTGCTAAATATAAGAAACTTTAATAAAGAGGAGAATGTACACACACTGCGATGTGATGAGTGACATGTTAACAGACTGCAAAATGCATGCACACTATTCCTTTAAATACTTCACAGAAGCTGCAAACTTCCAGTCATGATACTGGCAACATAAAAACAGTAACTAATTCCATAAATGGACACCAATACATTAGGTGCAGCTGCACTGGCCACAAAAAATAATACAACGACTGTGCCAATTAGGCCAGGAACAATCGACACATTCATGAAACTATAATGACAAGCTAACTAATGATTCCTTTATGTGGGCTGGCCCACAAAGACATGACTAATAGCAGTGCTTTTACTAGGACTGGTTGGGGCATGATTAGAGCTCTTGATGATGTGGGAAAAACTTATTCTGAAATTATCTCAAAAGGCTAAATTAATTATCAAGATTGATAGCATAGAAAGGTCATTGAAAACTCATCTTGATTGTAACGACCCATAACTAATTTCTGGAATAATGAAATTTGTAGAACAATTTAACTCTATAAAACTACTGGACAATTAGCATCATCAGCCATGCATACTTTTTGTACTCACAGAAAAACTACTTCAAGCCTATCTAGTGGAGTTAGACATTGGGGAAAGCGAATAGGTGTCAACTGCAACCAGAAGAAGAAAGTATGGATCTAAAGGTAAAGGTCAGGTAATAGCTGGAAAACCAAGATCCAGCTATGTTAACAAAGTTATTAAAATTGAAAACAATCCACGGAATACAATTCCAGCGTGGAAGAAAAACCAAATACAAAAAAAAAGACAGCACAACCTTTCAAAGAGCATTAAGATGAATAAACAAAATGTTACTTGATTTTGTTATGAAATCAGTAATAATAGGAAGTCTTGGCTCTGCCTCATCTTTATTATGGCACAAGCACACTTGGGGTAGTATATATAGATGTTACTTGATTTTGTTATGAAATCAGTAATAATAGGAAGTCTTGGCTCTGCCTCATCTTTATTATGGCACAAGCACACTTGGGGTAGTAAAACACAAAGTGCAGTAGTCCACTTACTCTTCAACCTTCTGTATTTTAACCCTTCTTCTGCTTGTGAAAATACTACGTGTGCTTGTCAAATATTTGCCCAATAGCTGTAGTACTCTGACTCATACAGAGAAAGTACTATAATTGGCGAGCGAGTGAAGCGAGCGAGACACTATCAGGGATAACTCAATTGAAATTCAGGGATATTTGTTTATATTATATGTTTGGACGTACGTAAGGCATTTTTGTACTTTGACCCTCACGTTTTTGTGTTAGTTCGGTGGTCGACCCCGTCCCAAACTTCACTAAACAGAATCCACTGGTTTATTGATCAGTACCCGTATCACCCTAGAAATTGAATTGTTTACCGTTTTGAATTCTTTTGCGGGTGCAGTTAAAACTCGAAAACTTAAGGGACTTCCATTTCTATTCGAGTTAGTGGCGGTGGTAAGTCAATGCGCTCTTTGTCATGGTTATAAGCCGTACGCAACAGTATTTACTTGAAAATGCATTGTCCACTAGACTAACCGCGAAGGTAAGTCTCGTGTAGGTGTATGTCCAGTTGTGTCAAAGCATTGTGCTTTACAGCCACTACTTAGCTAAAGAATATCACAAAGAAAACGTTTAAATAATGTGTATTGTTTTTTGTTTTTTTTTTCCCCCTTCAATTCAAACAGTTGCAGCGAGTTGTTACTATGGCACTGAAATCCCTTTACCGTGTATGCATCCCTTTACCGTGTATGCGTAATTTAAAAACTTGACCTTATTTTTCAGTTGCTTCAGTGTTAGAAGTCAAAATCATTCATATAAAAATAGTATAGTTTTTAGGCTCGCTCGCCATTTGTGCTCAAGCACATCACTAGTATATGTTCCTTAACTATTTCAAAAGACATTTCATTCATGCAATGTGGTTGCAAAGTTGGAATCAGCAGTCATTGTTCTTGAGTTACAACTCTTAGAGTGTCTGATAGTCACCAACAATGCTGTAATCATTTTGGTATGAAGTACACACCAAATTCAGTGTGAGTTCACACCCTAAACAGTGTGAACTAATACTTTCATTAATGCGAAATTATTTTAATTTTAACCACAGGGTTGATTCTAATTTTATGTTTATAATTATAGGTCCATGTTGGTTATTGCTCATCCCTTAAGTGTGAATTTCATCATGAACATGATAATTATTCATCATCTACAATTAGGTATAGGTGTGTACTCACCAAAATGATGAGGTGTGCACATCACACTAACTTTGGTGTGAACTACACACCTTTTTGTTTACAGTGCAGGTACAGTGAAATTGTGTCAGTAGTAGCTCTTATACAAGAAGTGGCAGTGATGCCAGTAGTATAACTTAAAAGTAGTTCCATCATTCACTCAGTACTGCCAATATTGACATTCATAGTGTTTATATACACATGATATGCACCTTCAAAGAAACCAGCTGGAGGAGTTCAAGTGGCCTGTTCTCTCCTATAACTAATCTGTTTCAATAAAATATTAGTAGGAGAACCTGGATCTGGAAATGTTTTATATAATAGCTAATGAAACAGTATGAACTATCAGCATTACTATACACTAGCTTTGGTTTATATAGATAAAACAGGATTTGTTTTGTTCACTTAGTGTATTTATTATTTACTTAGTGTATGTATTACTATAGGAAACCCCTTGTCCACCTTGCCATCTCACAGGCATTTAAGTGAATATTTTTGCAGCAGCAAGTTTCAGTTCCTATATTTAACAATATTTTCTACTACTGAGATGTTACAGTATAGCTCTTCATGTATCACCATCACAATTTTCAAAGATGAAATACACAGTTTAAAATTTCTCAAGAAAAAAGGGCTGGGCTGAATCTTGCACTGTAAACCAAAAGGTGTGTAGTTCACCCCAAATTAAGCATGAATCACTTGTAACAATAGTCACACCAAAATATGGTGTGATGCGCACACCTCAACGTTAGGGTGTGAAGTACACACCAAATTTAGTGTGAATTCTCACCATAATCACTGTGAACTCATACTTACATTAATACTGAATTATTTTAAGTTACATTGATTCTAGTAATACATATCAACATTTTTTTCCAAAAAGAGATTGGTGTAATCCCAGATCTCATTAATCAGACGACTAAAATCTTACTCAACTTTCTTATCTAGCACACAAGTGTACAAAACATTTATAAGGTAGATTACAATGATAATAGCATTGGTTTTTGCCTGCACATGAATATAATTAATGTTCGGTAAAGGGTCCATGCTATTCCATTGAGTGTGAATTTCACACTAAGTGTGCATTCACACTAGGAAGAAAGTGTGAAGGACACACTATGCATAGGTGGTGGGCATTCACACCACCAGTTTGGTGTGAATTTGGTGGGTTTTCACGCTATAATTTTTACAGTGTTGGTATGTCAGATTATAGAAAAAAAGTTTAGGTGTAGAAACTTAGGAAGAAAGGGAATCTCTACCCACCCCAACCTTTCCCAACATCATTTAGTTCGGATACATTACAATATTTCACACTATGAAGAAGACATGTACAAAATGTGACTGTATAAAATGATGTTACTTAATTAGAATACACTCCCTGATTATCCATGGATAATCTAAGGATGTCCAGAGTATCCGGGGAATCCATGGAAGGACACTGGACAACTGACGGCGTTCTTGGACAACCCTCGCAATATGTAATATATAATAATTTGGTAGTTTCTATGTATTTTGGAAAGTAGTGCCACCAGAGAGAACTTATCAAATCTGAAGTATGGTGTTCAGCTAAGTAATCCAACCAGATTAAGTGAAGGTGACTCAAAGTATACCTATAGGTTTCATAATTACGTACAGAACTGGATGGGGTCAGGTAAGGCCAAGCAGAATATTTGAACCATAACACACCCAATCCCCAACGGTCAAAATAATTTCATACCTGGTCTGCTAAGCCCAACCAAGAGACCTCTCATCTCCAGCAAGTGGGCAATCCCACATGAATAAACTGCCAGGATACTAACACAGAGTCCAGGACTTATTGTATTTGCTTTTGGAAAAAATATCTTGAAATTTTATAGACTGTTCAGCTGTCTCAGTAGCTGGAGGAACTTCTCAATAATTGTAATATTCGCTACCACCAGACACTCCGGGTAAAATAAAAAATTAAAGTACTCTCCTGTAGCATGCTAGGTACTTGAAACAAATGGTGTGTCAAACTATTGAGAGGAGAGTCATATGTGATGCATTTAGTAGTTTTTAGTTAGCAACAAAAACAGTATGGTAATTAAAATAAGAGACATATCTATGGCTATACCACGTCATCCAGCCATTGGTTTTTCCTGTGTCTTTGGCCTCCACCCCCAGAGATACTCCAAAAAGCTTCTCTATTAACTAGAACATTTTTCAGGCCACTAAAGTTATCTGGGGTTGGTGTAATTTCAGTCACACTTCACCAACTGAGAAAGAAGCCCCAGACAGCTCGTGATACGACCACGCATGGAATTTTCTGGAGCAATTTCAGCTCCACCTACCATATTTGCTGCATAGATATTGCCCTGCCTCCTATAGCAGCATTCGCGGGTAAACCGATCGAGTTCAAAGGTGAAACAGTCGGCTCGTAAAAATTTCTAAGTCGAAACCTCGTCCAAAAAAAAATTCGCCCGGACCCACGGACCGGACTAAATTCGCGAAAAACTCGAGCACAGCACGGACTTCGTGTAAACTAGTCTCTCCACGTCCAACTTATTGATAACGATGTTGGTACTACCCTGTTTCTTATTTGGGGTAATGAGTGGAAGAGAAATATCTGTTACTTGGCAAAGGTAAGAAAAACATAGCCCAGACAGCACTTTAGTCTAATAAATGGGAATTATTTTGTTGTCAGTGATGCTTCCATAACTACACTTTAATGTCAACATAGCATTGTTGTATGCATTGTAATAGTATTCCATTACTTTATTACATTAAATTATTATTCTTGTTGCCATTGACATAATATTAACAATGATAACACAACAATTACACTATTAGTAATAAAACAATATAATTACTACTAAAACTATATTGTTATTGTTGTTGAGGTTATTATTATTTTATTATTATTAATATTATAATTATTATTATTATAATTATTATTATTATCATTATTATTATAATATTATTATTATTATCTTCATTATTATCTTTGTTATTGTTATTATTATTATTATAATTATTATTATCATTATTATTATGAATTCCAGCTAATAAAAAAATATGCATCCCTTTTTTATATTGAAGCGTAGACACATGAATGAATGAATTCTAGTTAATTTAAGAATACACAACAGTTTTCCCTCCTTTATTTTAAAGTGTAGTAACATTGTGTTAACGGATTCTAGCTAATTAAAGAGTACGCAAAGGCGTAGACACATGTGTTAGTGAATTCTAGCTAATTAAGAGGACGAAACAGTTTTCCCTCCTTTATTTTGAAGCGTAGACACATGTGTTAGTGAATTCTAGCTAATTAAAGAGAACACAACAGTTTTTCTTCCTTTATTTTGAACTATGTCTTAGTAAATTTTAGCTTAAGAAAGGGTTTTCCATGCTGTATTTGGAAATAAGTCCTAGATATTGTGTATGAAAGGCCATAAGCCGGGTACTGATTTCACAATGAGGTGGTGGCCAGTTTTGGTCAATTTCCTAGAAAAGAACAAATTACAGCAACTTAGTACACAAACAAACTGGAGACAGGCTAAGAATAAGTTGTGAGGACTTTAACATAAGGAAAGCACAAAAACAATGTGAGGAAAACTGCGGGATAAAAAGAAGAAGAGTACTGTTGGCCATTGACACAGCTAAATTCAACTACACAGGATTTACAGTGTACTGTCAAGTACTGCTAGATACTATCGTGAGGGATCACCTTCAATCAAGAAGTAATTTAGTATACACACACAGCATTGATAGGAGCTAGAGTTTATTACTCTGCTATATCACAAGCAAAAATGATTATATAACACCTGTTTGTGTGTTGACACTCATATTAAACATAATTGATGAATAGTGAGCTATTCTGGAAGGCTTTTCTTTGTGCGACTACTTTTTAAGTTTGAATGGAGAAGGAGCTTGGTCACCGGGGATTCACCTTTTATACCCAGAATGTTGTAAACAAGGCCATAAGAGAACAACATAGAATTATA
>WLWD01001628.1_pt1 | contig 40308 bp, 27 predicted proteins | sample 6712731 | NCBI WGS metagenome assembly WLWD01 (sample SAMN12718690, study PRJNA576275) | sponge metagenome | isolation source: marine sponge | host: Mycale hentscheli | place: New Zealand: South Island, Marlborough, Capsize Point | collected 2014-11-01
AAACACCTACGCTTTCGTTTATCGACACCATCATCGTTGACGTAAGCAATGGGTCCCTGCGTATGAAGGCTCGTGCCGCCCTAGATTCTGGGGCAGGCATCTCCATGATTTCGGAGAGTCTTGCCTCCTCCCTCAAACTGCCCCGACATCCACAACACATTGCCTATGAAGGCATTCGAGGCAAGGGAGTGAGCAAGGCATATGTCCATGCTAGACTGACATCAACAAGAGACTCCAACAAGTATATGGACGTCATTTTGTCAGTCATACCCAGACTTGGCCCGGTCCAACGCCCCAGAGACGTTGCCGATCTGCTCAACATAAGAGCACTCAAAGAACTAGAGCTGTCTGATCCAGACCTGGGAGGACACATAGATCTTCTCCTCGGCAACCTGGACAGATCCACATGTATTGATGGAGCACCCGTAGTGCTCACCCAAGAGAAGATCACCCTGACCCCCACAATATTTGGGTGGTCCGTGGCTGGTCCTCTACATGGCTGTAACCCTGTTATGCTGCAGACAACAGCAAAACCCGACGACCTTTACCAGGCCCTCTCACAACAATGGGAGTTGGAAGCCATACCAGCCCCACCCAATGATGATGCAACGGACCCAGCTGTCCAACATTTCGATGACACCCACACAAGAGATGCCTCAGGGAGATATGTCGTCCGACTCCCGAGGAAGAAGACTCCGCCCACCCTGGGCAAATCAAGAAGACGAGCAATGCGGAGATACGTCTCCAATGAAAAGTCCCTTCTCGACAAGGGCACCTATGAACAGTTCCGTGACGTGCTCACAGAATACATTACTATGGGGCATGCAGAATACGTGCCACGCCCAATCCAAGAAGACAATGCCTACTACCTTCCGGTACATGGAGTCACAAAGGCTGACTCAACAACGACGAAGTTGCGAGCCGTCTTCGACGCCTCCGCACCCACTACCACCGGCAGCTCTCTTAATGACCTCCTAGAAGCAGGGCCCAACCTCTACCCTGCCCTCCCGGACATCCTTATCCGTTTCCGGTCACACCCCATCGCGTTGACTGCTGACATCGGTAAGATGTTCCGGGAGGTTATGCTACATCCCTCCGAACGGGATTACCACCGCTTCTTCATCCGTTCCGCGGATGGAGAACTGAGAGACTGTCGTATGACACGCTTGACGTTTGGCGTCAAGAGTTCTCCTTTTGTAGCCACACAAGTGCTGAGACATCTTGCGTCACAGCATACGACGTCACACCCCCAGGCCTCAAGAGTCATCAAGACAGACTTCTATGTAGATGACTGCCTGACTGGGGTGGACTCAATAGATGAAGGCAAACGGTTACAGAGAACATTATGTGAGCTCCTGCAATCAGCAGGTATGACGCTCAGGAAGTGGAGGACGAACAGCCACGCCCTCCTCAATGACATCCCGCCAGAGCTGCAAGAAACGGCCGATCTAACGATCCGTACCTCAGAAGAAGCTCCCAAAGCTCTCGGGATCCACTGGGACGTAACACATGACGTCCTGCATGTGTCTACCCCTGTAGACATCAAGACCACTGCCACAACCAAACGTGTGGTAGCCTCGGTGACTGCACAGATATTCGATGTTTTGGGTCTCATGGCCCCAGCGATCATCACGGCTAAGATACTTCTCCAGAACCTCTGGAAGTTGCCACTAAAATGGGATGATCCACTACCTGATGCAGAAGACAAGTTATGGCAAGCCTGGGTCACACAACTGCCCCAGATCACTACCTGTGCTATCCCGAGAAGAATGACGATGAACAACTCACCTATTGTCTTCAAATCCTTGCATGGGTTTGCTGACGCCTCATCCTTGGCATATGGCGCTGTGATCTACTTGAGAACAGTCCATGAAGATGGCAACACCAACGTTGCAATAGTAACAGCCAAGGCGCGAGTGTTACCTCTGAAGACACTCACAATCCCCAGAGCAGAGCTGGTAGCTGCCTCTCTGCTCACCAAGCTCCTGACCTACGTCGCCAGGATACTAGATGTTCCTAATGCTGCACTTTACGCCTGGACGGATTCAGCTATCGTGTTGCACTGGCTGCACAAACCGCCCAACTCCCTCAAGGTGTTCGTTCGTAACCGGGTGTCTCACATCCAGGAGCACCTACCTCCTTCCCATTGGAGGCATGTGGACACAGCTGAAAACCCCGCTGATCTTCTTTCAAGAGGATGTCCAGCAGCAGAACTAAGCAAGAACCAGCTGTGGTGGAAAGGACCGCCATGGCTCATGCAAGACCCTGGTCAATGGAAGACCAAACAGATTGTCAAGGTGACGCTTCCGGTCCCCGAAATTCGGGCGGAAGTAAACACAATGAAGGTCACGCTGACCCCACCTCCTTCCGACGAGCGGTGGTCACAATTCAGCAGTTTTACACGAGCTGTTCGAATCATGTCATGGGCAAAACGATTTGCCAACAATGCTCTACATCCTGCATCCGCCAGGACAACGACACCTTACCTTACCTCTGATGAACTGCTCACCATGAAGCAGCAGTTACTACACTTGGCCCAGGAACAGTCCTTTCCTGAGGTCTATGAAGCAATCAAGTCCAGGAAGCCACTCCCCAAGAGTCACTTCCTGTTCCGGACCACACTTCATGTTCACGATGCTTTACCATACTTTACCGTGTCCGGACGCATACGTAATACAACCCAACCCACTTCTACCAAGCAGCTTATCCCACTTCGAGCCAAAGCTCCTCTGACTATGCTATTCCTGAAGACCTGCCACTCTACTCATGGCCATCCAGGAACTGAAGCCCTGCTGGCAACCCTGAGTGAGCAGTATTACATCCAGGGAGCTCGAAATCTACTGAAGAAGATCTCCCGCGAATGTGTCACGTGCCAGAAGACGTATGCCCGTCCATTACAGCCTGCCATGGGACTCCTCCCATCAGTCAGAACAACACCAGCACCACCCTTTACCTTCGTAGGGCTCGACTTTGCTGGTCCTTTCAAGAGTCGTCGAGGCCACACTCGCAAGCCTGTCCATCAGGATTGTTACGTCTGCCTCTTTGTCTGCATGACAACTAGAGCAGTACATCTAGATGTATGTATGGACCTATCGACCGACGAATTCCTGGCTGTTTTGAGACGATTCATGGCGAGAAGAGGCGTACCTAACACCCTCTACTCCGACAATGGCACAAATTTCGTCGGAGCAAGCTCGGAGATCAAGAAGTTTCTTCAACACAAGGATACGAAACAGACCATGTCACACCTGACCTCCACACATGATGTCAAGTGGAAGTTCATACCTCCAAGAGCTCCTCACATGGGTGGACTCTGGGAGGCGGGTGTACGATGTATGAAGACCTTACTCAAGAAGATTGTAAAACCACACCCCCTACGCGTAGACGAGTTCTACACCATTCTCACTGAAGTTGAAGCCACGCTCAACTCCAGACCTCTGGCTCCACTACATGGTGATGGACACCCTGAAGACATAGTGCTCACTCCTGGGCACTTCCTGATCCAGAGGCCCTTGAAAGCCCCTCCTCTTCCTCAAGAACTCTCCAAGATCACAACAACAAGTCACCTCAGAAGATGGACCTTAGTCCAACACTTGAACCAGACTCTCTGGGACAGATGGTTGCACACCTATCTGCAATCCAGATTTGCCCGGAGCAAATGGCACATAGATGCACATGAAGTCAAGGTTGGAGATATCGTTCTGATACGTGATGTAACGCTGAGGAGGAGAAACTGGCCTCTGGGGAAGGTAACACAGACGTTCCCCGGCACGGATGGAGTAACACGGACCGTCGAGGTCCTGTGTCATGGAAAGCTATACACAAGAGCTGTACATCTCCTGTGCCCCTTGGTGAACTCCACGGCTCCTACAGACCCTACAACGCCCTCCCCGGAGGCTGTAGAGGAACCTGAGCCTTCAAATGTCCCTGAACCACCAAATGATGCAATGAATGAGCCAAGAGAAGAAGAAGACAAACAACCAGAAGATGATGAAGATGATGTACCTGAGAAGGAAATACAAAATGCAAATATACTTACCGTGAACTTACCAGATGATGATGACTTCAACTTACCTTATGATGACCCCGGTGACGATGATGATGCTCCCAAACTTACCTATGATGAAGATGCTAACGGGAGAAACCCCTCCACCAAGTCACAGGCTACAAGTCCCTCTACATGCAAGGAGGCCCCACGTGACTCCGGTGAAGTCACCACGCCCCCCCGGGAGTCTGTTCGGGACATGGCTGTACCAGTCCCTCCATGGGCAGGCTCCCAGGCTCTCTATAGACGAGCTACGTACTCTTCGCCAGCCGAAGATAAACAAAGTCCAGAGACCACGCCCCTGGACTCCACCCCTTCATCAGTGGACTATGTCGACTAACAAAGACTGGAAAAGATCGTCCCCAAGACTTCCATTCTTCTAGAACAATCTATTTGAACATATGGCGGGAACGCCGATCATTACCAGACACTTAATGATATTCATGCATGCCTAACCCACTGACATATGTATCATGTAGCTAATATATATAGAGTCACCCCTGTAGTGTACAATGGTTGTTTGCTGTTGTGAAGAACTGTAACCCCGAGATTCGAGTGAAGAGAAAGGCGAAGCCACAGCTTGCAACCTGGTCCTTCGGCGGCTGACTCGCGAGGAACGTTAACAGTGTGCGGAAGTTACGCCCCGCACATATAGTTTTGACAAACAAACAAAATAACTCAGTCAGCCGCAGTAAGTTTTTATTAGTCTTATGACAGAGTCTTAATTGAGCAAGAATACTATGAGTAGTTGATCAATAGAGACTAGCAAGTCTTGACTAATTTAACTATACTTTAAGTATTCTCACTTGCATGAGTCACAGGCAAAATGTCGATAACACATAATAATTGTTTTAGCTATAGTTATACAACAATAGGCTTAGATAGCTAACTAAAATGTTTTTCATCTCACTGTAATTAATTTTTATTTTACGTTTAATAATCAAAACAGTGCTAGCATGTACATACCTTCATAAATACATACATTTAAACGGATACATACATACATAAATAGATTAACAAGTATGCATTCATGCATATCTATTGTAGTGGCAGGAACATGAGTGCCCTAGCTATAATAACTTCATTAATACTTCATGCAAGAAACTTTGTAAGTTATACTATATGCATAATGTTTTATACTGATTTTCTTATTTTTATACTTATAGAAATGTTGAAAAATAGAAGTCATTCAATTACATGTATAACACTATCTCAATTTGAAGAGGTAGTTGAATTTCTCCTTTCTAAGTATTGTTGAAATGACAAGTCAAGCTCGGTAATGATAGGCTATTTGTCAATTATTCCAATGGTAATGTCAATTTTGTCATAAACAGATTTTTTCATACACAATGGATGTCTTGCTGCCAGAAGCCTTGTGTCTAATTGTAATGGATTTATTCAGTGTTAGCAAAAGTGAGGTATTTGTTATTGGATCATTTATTGGGGTAAACAATCGCTAATAATTTATTGATGCTGTATAGGTTCATTACTACGTAATACAATTTCTGGTAGTTTTTTTTTATTAGCTTTCGTAGTAGATTATAACTATAAATAGTCAAAACGTTTCGACCCGTAGGTCTTCATCAGTTGACAAAAAACACAATACTAAAAATGACAAAAAAGAAACCAGTTCAATAAAATGCAAAAACCCTGAGGATGCACTAGTTATAGTGACGCTATAATTGGAATGAAGAAGACCTACTAAGTTTAGGAATGAATTTTGCGGTATCCAGTCAAAAAATACCAAAAGTTGAAATCATTGCATCAACAGAAAGTACTGCAAGGAAACTCAACAAAGAAAATGGAGTAGCACTGATCCTTCAAAAGCCAAAGCCACCAAAGAGCAATATCAGCAAAAAGCAACACATCTTGTTCCAAAATTATTTTGAGAATTAGAATAACTTCCTTCATTGGAACTTTTGTGAACAAACTGACCACATCGAAACTTATCATGTAGTCTTTTGAATTTATTGCAGGACTATTTATTTTCTCCATAAAATGTGTTGAATTTTTTATATAATGAGTTTGTCTTTCCTGTAACAGGGCCTATGATTTTTACTAGAAATTTTGCTAGAGGATGTGTTGGAGAATTGATTGCTGAGACTATAGGTCTTAGTGGCACGTTTTCTTTATGTATCTTAGGTAGACCATATATTTGAGGTGGTGTTGAATGTTGGGGTGCTAGTTTTAACCTTTGTTATTTGGAGATAAGTTTTTTCTCTTCAATACTTTTTAGTGCTTTTGTAATCTTATTTTCAATCTTTGTTGTTGGGTCATTTGGTTACTGTTTGTAGGTATATTCATCATCCAGTAATTTTTTCATTTTCATCTTATATTCACACCTGTCCATCACTACTGTGGCATTGCCCTTATCAGCTGGTAGTATAACAATATTTTTGTTTCTTTTTAAATTTGTTAAAGCTATGACAGCCTTGAAGACAGAACTGCAATAACACCAGGTGAATTGTGCAATCTGGTTGAATTATGTGTTAAATCCACATATTTTTGTTTTCAAAGACATTTTACGAACAAAAAGAAGGAGCATCAATGGGGTCTCCTTTATCACCAATTCTAGCTAACATCTACATGGAGAGACTGGAAGAAGAAGCCATCAAAAACTTTCCTCTCAAACCATCTCTTTGGTGCAGATATGTAGACGATGTTTTTGCCTTATGGACACATGACAATGAATCCATCCAAGACTTCAAACTCCATCTAAACAAACAAAATAAACACATCCAATTTACAACAGAAGAAGAAAATGAAAACAAAATAGCATTTCTAGATGTACAGATTGAAAGAAAACATAACAAATTCATCACCTCAATCTTCAGAAAGAAGACTCATGCAGAAAAATACTTAAACTATAAATCAAACCACCATCCAAGAATTTTGTCAGGAGTTGTCAAGTGCTTAAGAAATTATGCCATCCATCTGAAATTGAACAGGAGCTGAAACATTTAAAAGAAGTCTTCCTAGCAAATGGTTACCCAGAACAAACAATAAATAGCAACATCAAATCCAAAAGGAATTCAACCAGAAATAATTCAACCAATGCACAAGATGAAACCATCAAATATTTGGTAATACCATATATCAAAGAGATTAGTGAAAAAATTGAACATGTATGCCGTTCCTTGAACATAAAAACAGTTTTTACATCAACACCAACCCTCAAGAAACATCTAATGAAGGTAAAAACACCCAGAGAAAAATCAAAAATCAAAGGAGTAGTTTATGAAATCCCGTGTATGGACTGCAGTATGGTATATGTAGGGGAAACAGGACGTACACTAGACAAACGTTTAAAGGAACACCAAAATGCAGTAAAAAGGCATAGCGTCACTATAACTAGTGCATGCAGGGTTTTTGAATTTTATTGAACTGAGCTAATAAAAAAACTTCGAGAATTAATTATTTATTGTTTACTAGGCTAGAAGTATTATGCATACTTATGTGCGTAAGAATCAGTGTGTTCTACGAAATGTCTCTACAACAACAACAGGTTTGTTATGCTCTCTAGCTATGTAAATTTACCAATAGCTACAACTGTATCCGCAGCATCTGCGCTTGGTCCAGAAAGCTGGAGATTATATGAAGACCTAAAGAAGAAGTTTGATGGTAGCTAGCTATGTTAATTCAAAATTTCATTTCCATTCTGTAATGTAACTTACTTTTGTAGCAAAGAAATGTGAAGGAAATGATGGCAAACAAGTGAAAGTAGCAAAAGTTACACCTCAAGGTACTCCTTTAAAATGTTATTTGCTAGATATTGAATAAAATGAATTAAAAGAATATCCCTTTGTATATAGCATGTATGTAGTGATAATATGTATTAAATTATGGAAAAACCTTGCTGTTCTACAAGTCTGCAGCCGAGTTGTTCTAACTCAAGTGACACATTGAATAGTTCCAGTATTGTGTTGAATGACTCACCAGTATCCAATGATGAATGGAATTATTGGAACAAGCGGCTGGGATTGTTAACAGCTGATCAAGATATGTTAAAAAGAGAAGAATGGCTGACAGATAAGCATATTAATGCTGCAAGTGTGTTGATAAAGGAAGAGTTTCCCAAACAACTTGGTCTACAGGACACCCTTCTCCTACAACGTTTTGACCAATACGAATCAGAAGATTCTCAGTTTGTTCAAATAGTTCATGTCAATGGCAACCATTGGCTGTGTGTGTCAAACAAGTTCTGTCCTGCAGGAACTGTAGACATATACGACTGCTCACCTGGCACTGGATTTTCACCGTCTCTTAAGCGACAGTTTAACCAGTCTGCCATGCGAGCACATTTTGATTTGTGTGTGGATAAAGAGAAAAAAGATATGTTTCCAGTATCAACTCGTTGTCGGCGAAAAAAATACGAAGAGTAGAATCAAGTCCATGAAAATGGTGCCAGTGTTTGTACTTGTCGCCTACAAAGCTGATACAGTAAAGGGTCCATTAGTCAAGTGTTCCCAATGTAAAGAATGGTATCATTCAAAATGTGACTACATCGATTTGGAGTTGTATATTATTTCTTTATTTTGCCATAATTAAAGTTGTTAAAAGTGTAGCAAATAAGTAGGCATATTCCATTATAGCCAGTGATGGTGCAAATTAAAAAATCCTCACAATTTTATACATCTAGCTAGCAGCAAGTGACATAACCAGCAGAAAATTAAAAGTACTGTAGAATGGAATATTTTAGATACACAGTCATAGCAATAGTTGATACAAAAATGTAAAAATTGATCAAGACCAATAGCTCAAAGTAGCTAGGGAGAACTTTAATGAATGACCTCACATAATTTGCTACTTTTACGACTACTTTCATTTGATATGTTTACACGAAGAAAAAAACAATCCTAGGAATAGCACGAGCAAAAGCTTAAAATATGATAAGAAAGCACACACTAATAGTGATTTCAGATTCATACAACAGATTTTAATAATGCTAAACATATTATATAGTGTTGGGGTGAGGGTGAATGAGGCAGACTGACATGTTAAGGACATTACTATTTTAAAACTAAAATGTAAAGTATGATCTTATAGCTTTAAAAAAACGCGAGAACCAACATACTACACAGTTTTAGTAAATTAAAGATAATTTCCCTCATTTTAAGCGCTGTTAGAAGGCTAACTCACTGGTTTAAGCTCTGCCCATTCCTCCTCTGCTCTGCCACTTCAACCCGCTCGCTCCACTCCTCAGTAACCAGTTTAATAAAATGGGGATACCCATATTTCCGCAGGGATACCCATATTTCCCGTAAATATAGGTACGGGGGTACCTATATTTCTGGAAGTATGGGTATGGGGGTACCCATTTTTTCATAAATTTATAGCCCGTTACCCGAGCGACCGCGCTTGTCGTTAAGAACTATAAATCTGATACAGTCTGGTATGCTCGTAAGAAAATGTACTAGTGGTGCGCTCGAATAGCGCAAATGCATGGCGAGCGAGTAAATATATGAGTATAGGTAAAGATGATTTGTGAAGGAAATGGGTAATAATAGCAATGATTAAGCATGAAGAGTTAACAATAACAGAATTACCTGAATAAACTTCGAAAGCAGTGGCAAAGAAGCGCAGCTTGACAAGAAGAGAGTAGCTACTAGTGGTGTGCTTGAGCACAAATGGCGAGCGAGTCTTAAACTACACTATTGTTAAATTTGATTTTAACAACTAACACTCAAGCTATTAAAATAAAGTCGAGTTTTTAAATTACGTATGAGGTAAAGGGATTTCAATACCATAGTAACCGCTCCCGCAACAGTTTGAATTGAAAAAGAAGCAACAAAATTAAATCACGTTATTTAAAATTTTCTGTGATATTCTTAATAGTAGTTGTAACGCACAATACTTTCACACAACTGAACATACATACGCAAGACTTACCTTCGTGGTTCGTCTAGTGGACAATGCATTTTTAAGTAAATACTGTTGGGTAGGGCTTATAACTGTGACAAATAGCACATTAACTTTACCACCGCCACTAACTTGAATAGAAATGGAGCTCCCATAAGATTTTGAGTTTTAACTGCACCCGCAAAACAATTCAAGCCGTAAACAATTCAATTTCTAAGGTGATACGGGTAATGGTCGCTAAACCGGAGGATTCTGTTTAGTGAAGTTTGGGACGGGGTCGAACGCGGAGCGAACACAAAAATACGGAAGGTCAAAGTACAAAATGACATACGTACGTCCATATATATAAATAAATAAACAAACATCCCCGATTTTTTCATTTTTATCCCTGTAAGTGTCTCGCTCGCTACGCTCGCTCGCCAATAAACTTTTTGGTTGAAACAAAGTTGCGTAAGGCAGTGCCGCAGGATTCTCCGCGCTCGTTAATTGAAAAATACTGGAACTGTGAACGCTTTACCTAACGTACGTAATTAGAAGCGCGGGCAAAATATTTTGACGTACGCATACATACCTATATATATATATCTGAAATCTCAATTGAACACGACTGAGAGTCAGCTTAGCTCGCTTCGCTCGCTCGCTGAATTAGCGGGGAAAAGTCTGATATAGTTCTTAGCAACCATAATTATGGTAGAAGGCAGATCAAAGCAAAATGGAATAATGAAGAGTTTGGGTACTTTAATACAATTACTAAGATTGCTAACGCTATACTTTGCTCGTTGTTTATGTTCTGGCTATAAAATAGTTATAAACCAAAATCATTAGGTTTGTATTTCGATTTATAAATCCTCGCCACTCGGGCTGCGCCCTCGTGTCTTGGAGTTTATAAATCGCATACAAACCTCAATTTTGGTTTATAACTAGAAAATGCTCGTGTAGCATTGGTTGGGCGAGCGAGCGAAGTTCTGGGGAAATGTTGACACTTTCAATTGCATTGGGGTCGTTTGATTTGAATTTGCATTGGTTTTCTTCCTGCAGGTTGCCAAATCTGAATTCACATCTCATTATTAGTAGTAGAATATGTAATGACATGTAAAGGGGGAAATGATGATTGGTAAAGGGTAAACAATGGTACTCCTCATGATAGAGTAACAATGATAACAAAATAATGTGTAAAGTACAGAAAAGGGGAAAAGGGGGGAAACGTGTAAAGGGGAAACATGTAAAGGGGGAACCGTGTAAAGGGGAAACATGTAAAGGGGGGAAACGTGTAAAGGGGGAAATGGGGATGGGGGATACTCTGAAGTGTCCACATGCTAAGCATGACAGTAATTCAAGTCTCAGTTTTACAGACGCATAATACTGGAAGCTGGCCATAGCTAATTGGCATAGAGATAGTACCCTAAAATTAGAGGACAGATTGCACGACCTGAAAATGAGATGGGATGTGCTTGATGTATAAAGCCATGTTGCTGTCTTCTCCTGGCATCATATTTATGGTGTCTTCAATCCTGAGAGTGGGAGAGTACCTCTGCCAGGTAGTGTTGAGTTGTGAATATGACTGAATGTCAATCTGCAGCAAGTGGGCAAATGTGAAGATCTTCACATCAGTACCCCACACTGTGGACTGCTCCATTGTCGTTGAGGCAATGTAGTCCTCTATCCCCCCACTGTACTCAGACTGTGCAAGGTGACCCTCCTGAAACAGAAGGTGGCCCATCGTTCTCATGTGAGTCACAATGCTTAGGCGCACATTCATATGCTGCGCTTCTGAGCCAGTGATGAATTGGGAAAGGGCACGGAATAGACAGTTGCCATCAGATTGCACATTCAGGATCCTGCAGGGTCTAGTCAGTGGGACATGTTGACCACCAGGCGTGACACCATTTGGCCCTACATACTCGAGTCCTAGTGCATCGCAAGTGAATCGTCGCCAAACTTCACTCACAGGGTTGTATCTGAAAGGGCTCACACCTGGCACAGTTGACATGCTCTCAATGATCTCCAAGTCAGGCGAGGATTCATCGTTTGCATCACAGCCCACAGGTGGGAGATTTGCACCATTATCATTAGGGATATCAATCTTGGGTGTTAGCTGCTCATCAATAGTGAGTGGCAAATCCCCTGAGGTGGGAAGAGAGCTTTTTCCCATGCACTTTTCTTGTTGAGGAGCTGGATGATACCCCTCACTCATATTTAGCAGCCTAGTGTCTTCACTCAACCTCTCCTGGAGACGAAGGCTCTTGCCGAGGTTTGCCAAACGTTGATATGGGAAAGGGGGGCTAAATAGGAGATCTGTGAGTCTACGGACACGCGAACAGGCCACAAAAGTCAGGCCAGAAGAGAACTCTTTCCTTCCCACATCAATCACTACCTTGTCCAGTGTCATACCCTGGGCCTTGTGAATAGTGACAGCCCAGGAAAGCTTGAGGGGGAGTTGCAGGCGAGAACACGACACAGATGATGAGAACCAAGTCCTCCTCAGGGGAGCAATGGGGACCGTGCCGTCGGGAAGAGTGGGACCCTTATATGAATCGAATCTCACAGTAATGGCCACAGGCAGCTCGGGTGGGTGCTGACCACTCTTGTAGCAGATGGCTTCTACCCTTCCCATGGCACCGTTGACGAGTCCCACATCCACCCACAGGTTCGCTGTGAGCATGACTCTGGCACCGTGTGCCAGACACACAACTGGCTCCAATCCTCCTGCGTCATCAGTGGAGGCCTTTGCAGCATTACGACCAGTGTGGACAGCATTAATGGTGGCAACGGGCTGTCCGTTTGCACAGAGTTTGCTGATGTTGTACTCTGCTGCTGCTTCCACGGTGGGGTATAGGTGCAGTGCCATATTGAATGCTGCAGAGTCTGCTACTTTTTCTGGAGTCTGTGTCATAAGGTGCTCCCAGTCCCCAACTGTTACGTTGCCATCTCTCAGGCGAAGCAGGATATTTCTGAATAGCTCTTGGCTGGCATCCTCACCGGCCTGTCTCATGACCTTGTCCAGAACCACGGCTTTGTCAAATAGCTGATAGTCAGCACTGCCAAGGTCAGACAGTTCAGAAGATCTCGACACTGTGGTGTACAACGGAAGGTCCATCACTGAAGGCAGCTGACCAAAGTCTCCACAGAGAATGAAAGAGCATCCTCCAAATACCTCGTCAGAGGAGTTAGGAAAAGCTTGACGTAGACGCCTGTCCACCTGACCAAACATTTTCCTTCCCACCATTGACATTTCGTCAATTATGATGTACCTCATGTTGGCAAGGTCTTGCTGGATGGTGCGTAGCGATTGCCCTTCCAGGTCCTTGAAGTCGCCCTTGATTGTCAAGGCGAGGAGGCTGTGGATTGTGTGACCAACCACATTGTATGAGGCTGACCCAGTCGGTGCACTTACACGGAGGTAGTCCTTCAAGAGGAGTCTCAGGCAGTGTATCAGGTAGGATTTCCCTGTGCCAGCAGTGCCACTGACAACCATCTTAAGGGATGGCTGCTTCTCCTTGGCTTCCAGGTGATGCTTGACAATGTTATAGGCCTCTAGTTGCTTTCCCTGCAGCCGTGTCGGGTCTGCTGTGGTTTCAAAGGCCCCTGGTGCAAACAACATTCTTTGCTCACTGATGAAAAAAGGCAATTCCATGAGTTCGGGATAGGCCTGTGCAGCAAGTGACCAGTCCACATCTAGTGAGTTGTCAGTGTTTGCACAGCTGAAATCTGAGGTTGCCTGGCAGATTAACATCCACTCTTGCTGATTCCGCGGTGGCGGCTGGTTTAACTCTTCATCTGGGTGTTCCTACAAAAATTATTCTATTATGACATTGTTGTCTAAAAAAAAAAACTTTATGATGATATACCTGATCACGGTCAGCATCTGACTGCTGCTGGAGCTTCTGAAGCCTGTAGATGTCATCTTCGAGTGAGGGGGGAACACTACCAGACTGCAGAAACACAGCAAATGCTTCAGCATAAGTGGTACAACTTCCAAGAAGGTCATCAAGGTGTCGAAATGGTACATGCTGCATCAGACTTTGTCTGCAGTACTGCTCATACTTGGGACCGCCAGGATCTGGTGAGCAGTAGGGGCGAACAATTGCCACAACCTGCTTGTTTCTGTGAACTGGAGCTGTACCCACTGCCTTTGGCATCTTGTATTGCCGTGCAAACTGCAACAGAGTCATCTCCTGAAACTGTAGAGTGGCAGGACGCTCCATGTAGTGGTCAAGCAGGCAGGGAGAGGTTGCAGGCTGATCCCCATTTAACCTCTGAAGCACTTCACGTGATCCATCCAAACTGAGGGGTACAAAGTCCCGAGATGCAGTGTACATGGGAAGCTGTAGGAGGAGGTGGCAGGTCTCCTGAGCAGAGTAGTCTCGCTCGGCCACAGAGCTAATCATTATCTTCTGTGCCACCTTTGTGATGTTGCAGTCATCACCCTTCTTCACAGTGCTGCTGTAGACCTCCCTCAGAGCCTTGGAGCGCGGCTCAGACTTGGTGGCATACTTGGCAACATAGTCAATCACCTTGCGACGTGACACACACACCTTCATGTCGACATTACCATGCCATGATGATATCTGAGTGGTGTTGTGGTCATTGACAAGGGGGTCGTTGCGCTTGGTGGTGAGTACAGGATCACCCTCCACCATTGTGATGGTTGTCTCTGCCTGCAGTGGCTTCGGGTAGCCAAATCTGCACTCTTGCTTGCCTCCGCGGCCTGTCTTCAGGCAGTAGGCAGCAGAACATCTGGTGTGGCGCTGGCAGGTGGCAATGAGGTCCTTCAGGTCCTGGTTATAATCTTCCACCTCAATGTAGGACTTGTTGCAGATGTGCTGAGGCTTAGTTTTTGGCAGAGGAGCTTGATCGGCATCACTTCCGTCAGCAGCTATGGCTGGATTGATTGTGCTGACCAGCCTGTCCACATACTGTATGATGGTCTCCTTCGCTGCGGCAACAGTGGCCTCATTTTCAGAGGTGAGGTCCTTGACATTGGGTGCATCAGGAAGCCATGCAACACCATGCACGTGCGGACTTCCGCGATGCTGCCACTCAAATCGCACCCAATAGTCTGTGGCACCAAGAACACCCACATAAAATGTGTCGATGTACCTTGTTATTCTTTGGTGGCAGAACCAGTCAGCGATGGCAGGGTTGTTGAAGAGGGCAGTGTTTCGACATGCACTGCTGTAAGGGTTGTCCAGGCAGATGAGGCGTGCCAGTTCAGGCCACTGCGTGTCGGCTGCACTGTGCGTGAAAAAGATGGTAGGAAGGCCCAGTGTGTCCACCATGGATATCAGTCTTGATCTCTGATGGAACCAGTATTGCCTTGTGCCACGCAGGCTGGTGGCAAAGTGCACCACACGTTTAGAAAGGGCTTCACCCTCATGGCCAACCATGTCACGGAGTTCTTCCACCGTGAGTCGAGCATCTCGTGGGTGTTGTTTTACGTAGATGCGACCCATCTGTAGAGCACGCCACCTCGTTTCAGTATTGAGAGCGTAATGGTAGACATTTCCATGTGGAATTTCTTCAGTGTGTCTTGGACCTTGCAATCCCCGAATGTAGGTAAGAATGATGCCAAGGTTAGCCTCGGTCTTTTTTCCTGTGGTTCGTTCTGCTCCACTGTCCTCCTCTTCTCAGCTCTTCTCGCTCTATCTCTCGCATTTCTCTTACTCAACCTTTCCTCCCTCTCTTCTTTACTTTCTTGAGCAAGTTTTTCTCTTCTTCGTGCATTGTTTCTCAGTCTCTGTTCTTCCGTAAGTGCCATGGTGAGCTGAGCTGAGAGAACCAAACTTGTTGTTGCTTAGTTGCTTGGTGGGCATGCGCCATATGCGCAAATGGAATGCGCTCGCGTTTAAACAACCACGTATTCAGGATGCGCAAATGGAATGCGCTCGCGTTTAAACGACCACGTATTCAGGATGCGCAAATGGAATGCGCTCGCGTTTAAACGACCACGTATTCAGTTTAAACGACCACGTATGCGCGCGCGCGTTTAAACGACGACGTAATGGCGCGAGCGTTTAAACGACGACGTATTCAGGATTTCCGTAGACTACATCTTAGAGTTGCTCGCTCGCTTCGCTCGCTCGCCAAACTATAACATAGGTACCCGGGACACCCATATTTGGGGATACCCAAATTTACTTGACACCGGTCCCGTACCAAACATTTGCCGTCATTATTTTACTGTCCGACCCCCGCCACCAACAGTCCCCCCACGTGGTTAGCATGCGGGAGAGAGATGGACGGAGAAACAGATATTCAGATCTTAATTATTGAGCGAGCCAGTTACTACTTGTCTACTGGAGAATACCCTCCCAATACAAGTAAAAATGACAAAAGAACAATCGGGAGAAAAGCCAGTAAACTTTGTGTGGACGGAGGAGATGTGTTTTACTTGCAATGAGGTGGCAAAAAGGTACATAAAATCAGTTAGCTACTTAAAACCTAGCTCTCAAGCTTTTTAACCTAGCTCTCCAGCTTTTTAACCTAGCTCTCCAGCTTTTTAACCTGCTCTCCAGCTTTTTAACCTAGCTCTCCAGCTGTTTAACCTAGCTCTCCAGCTTTTTAACCTGCTCTCCAGCTTTTTAACCTAGCTCTCCAGCTTTACTTCTTCTTTTTTTAAGGATTAATAGTAACTACTTGGTATGGTTTCAATGAAATACTGAATTGACATTAGGTGTGCCACAAATCACTATTAAATCTACACTAAATTTTTTACACTAAATTTCTTGAGAAAGTTGAAAGAAAAAGAATATTAGAAATGTGCCATCAGCATACTTCTGCATGGCCACTTTGGAATTAGAAAAACTTTAACAAGAGTAACTGAAAGATTTATGTGGGCAGGAATAACAAAAGATGTTCAAGAATTGCTAGGTTAATACATTTGATATAAATTTTGCAGACTAGACTATTATGATTAAACAATAGATTCGACTCTGATAAACCTACAGATAAATTAACATCACAGCACCAGAACTTCATCCAGTTCCTGTGGTATCCCCTTGGTATCACATAGGAATTGATTTGATTGGACCAATCTCGCCTAAGTCTCAGCAAGGGAATTGCTATATTCTCACAATCAGTGACTACTTCACAAAATTTGTGGATGCCATTGCCCTGCCAGATAAGGAAGCTCCTAGTATTGCATCGGCTTTATTTAAGGTTAATGATACCAGACTATATTATGAATATTTAAATTCAGTAGAGTAATTGTTGTGTAGGTGTTTATGAAAATGGGTTTATGTAGGGTAGTAACTTCAGATCAGGGGAAAGAGTTTAACAAAAAACTTAATTCTTAATTGATGAGGTTGCTTAACATAGACCATCATTTAACAACACCATATCATCCACAGGTTGGTTGGAATTATTATAATATTTATTTATTAATTAATATTATACTGGAACATTAGATAGCAGCAATATAATTGTACTGTAATTCTCAGTGAGCTTGTTGTCAACAGTGACTGGTAAATTCAAATAGTCAAAAAGACTCAAATTTGGTACTACAAAAGTTACCACTGCTCAAGAAAATGAGGTAAGAAATTAATTTTGTATTTGTGTGCTAAAATGTGTTAAAAAATAGATTGTCTTTTGTTTTTGTAGGTGAGAGCTTGTCAAGAATTCAAGGTAATTCAGATGGTCAAAGTAACTTCAATTTGATACTACAGAAGTTATCAATACTCAAGAATGAGGTAAGTAGTAATTCCATATTTGTTGGCTAAAATTACAAATAATAACACTGGTTTATTTTTTATCGTAGCTGAGAACTTGTTCAAGAGTTACTGGTGATTGAGATTATCAGAATGGTTGATGTTTGATACTACAAAAGTTACCATTAATAAGGTAAGAGATTGATTTTGTATTTGTTTGCTGAAATCAAATGTCATAACTGCTATTATAGTGTTTGCATGAAGTGAGCTAAAAATAGTAACATTTTATGTTACCTAACTATCAGGCTCGCTCGCCATTTGTGCTCAAGCACACAACTAGTTTATTTGTATATGTTTAGACGTACGTGTGTCATTTTGTACTTTGACCCTCACATTTTTGTGTTAGTTATGTGGTCGACCCCGTCCCAAATTGCACTAAACAGAATCCTCTGGTTTATCGATCAGTACCCGTATCACCCTAGAAATTGAATTGTTTACCGTTTTGAATTCTTTTGCGGGTGCAGTTAAAACTTGAAAACTTAAGGGACTTCCGTTTCTATTCGAGTTAGTGGCGGTGGTAAGTCAATGCGCTCTTTGTCATGGTTATAAGCCGTGCGCAACAGTATTTACTTGAAAATACATTGTCCACTGGACCACCCGAAGGTAAGTCTGTGTAGGTGCATCTCCAGTTGTGTCAAAGCATTGTGTGTTACAACCACTACTTAGCTAAAGAATATCACAAAGAAAACTTTTAAATAACGTGTATTGTTTTGTTGTTGTTTTTTTTCTTCAATTCAAGCAGTTGCAGAGAGTTGTTACTATGGCTCTGAAATCCCTTTACCGTGTATGCGAAATTTAAAAACTGGACCTTATTTTCAGTAGCTTCAGTGTTAGAAGTCATATAAAAATAGTATAGTCTTTAGGCTCGCTCGCCATTTGTGCTCAAGCACATCACTAGTTTATATATATATATGTTTGGACGTATTTATGTCATTTTGTACTTTGACCCTCCGTATTTTTGTGTTCGCTCCGCGTTTAACCCCGTCCCAAACTTCACTAAACAGAATCCTCCGGTTTAGTGACCATTACCCGTATCACCTTAGAAATTGAATTGTTTACCACTTTGAATTCTTTTGCGGGTGCAGTTAAAACGCAAAAACTTATGGGAGCTCCATTTCTATTCGAGTTAGTCACTATTGTCACTCAAGAGCATTAACTTGTAAATTCATTGTCCACTAGACGAACCACGAAGGCAAGTCTTGCGTAGGTATGTTCAGTTGTGTGAAAGTATTGTGCGTCATTCAAACTGTTGCAGGGAGCGGTTACTATGGCATTGAATCCCCTTTACCGCATACGTAATTAAAAAACTCTACTTTATTTTAGTAGCTTGAGTGTTAGTTGTTAAAATCAATCATTTAACAATAGTGTCGTTTAAGGCTCGCTCACCATTTGTGCTCAAGCACACCACTAGTATGTTATATGTATGGATGGTACGTATGCCCTTTAAACGCGCGCGATGCAGTTTTCCCCCAAAAAACATGGCTTTTTAGGCCTGACCCCACTTCCTTCTGATTGCACAGCTTTACTTGTTTTTCAAGTCTCAAATAGTTACTGCAAACGGTTACTATGGCATTGAAATCCGTTACCAAATGTAATTTGAATAACCTCGTCATTTTTCCAGTGTTAAATAGCTTTATGTAACCTAACTAGGCAGGCTTGCTCGATATTTGTGCTCAAGCACATCACTAGACTAGTAAATTTGTATGTATGGATGGTACATATGCCTCTCAAACACGCACGTGGGGGGGGGGGCTTTTTTCTCTCCTAAAAACACGGCTTTTCAGGCTTAACCCCAGTTTATTGGGATACTACGACATTAACCAAGTATTACTTTAAACTTGGGCTCACAATTGTGAGAGAATTCCTGCTAAAACGCTTGTTTTTCAAGTCACAAACAGTTGCTGCGGCCGGTTACTACGAAATTGAAGATCCTTTACCATATTTAATTTTCAAAACTTCGCCGTTTTGAGAGGCTATGAAGTGTCAATTGTTGGTTGTCAATGCCCAACCAATACCTTAAAATCAATGCTAAGGAAGCTACCACTGCTGGGGGAAGCTGAGGCAAATACGTAATTCCGTTAATTTTGTTAGCTAAAATTACAAAAATAACTCTGGCCGTTCTTTTTTGTATCTGAGAACTACTGAAGAATATGAGGTGTGAAAGTAATTTTATTTTATATTACTAAAATTAAGGTCTTTTGTTTTTGTAGCTTTGAGCTATTACCAGTAATTCAGATAGTCAAAATGGCTTCAATTTGATATCACAGAAATTATCAATACTCAGGAAATTTAGACAAGCAGTAACTCCATATTTTGTTATCTGAATTACATATCACTGGCCTTTTTTTTGTAGCTGAGCGCTTGTTCAAGAGTTATTCAGCGAGTGAGCGAAGCGAGCGAAGCTGACTATCAGTCGTGTTCAATTGAGATTTCAGATATATATAAGTACCGTATTTGTTCTAATTACAGCACCAAAAAATAATAATTCAAATTTGGAAATGGTCCACTATTGGAGCAAAACATAAATTGTTGACATCGACTGGTTCTTAAAATAGGGTGGAGCTTAGCAATTAGGGCTAAGTTAACTTCTCGGTGACCGAGAGTCAGACCTGTCGACGATTAAAACGTACAAGTGCAGAATGGCTTATTACTACAGTTCCTGAAGGCGTCTAAAAACTTTTAAAGAAACCTGCTTGAGTCCTGCTGTGGTAGAAGCCATAATAACGAACAATCCTCGGCTGAGACATCCAACGGCCACTTGCCCGTCCTATTTAGCTAAGCACCAGAAAAAAATAATTCAAAAATGGGATTGGTTTATAAATAGAACGAAAAAAAATATATTGTCACCGGTTGGTTCTAAGATTTGAGCGGTGCTGTGATTGGGATGAATACGGTATGTATACGTACGTCAAAATATTTCGCCCGCGCTTCTAATTACGTAAGTTAGGTAAAGCGTTCACAGTTCCAGTATTTTTCAATTAACTAGCGCGGAGAATCCTGCTGCACTGCCTTACGCAACGTTTCAACCAAAAAGTTTATAGCTACTCTCTTCTTGAAACAATTGTGAAGTCTTTGTCAAGCTGCGCTTTTTTGCCACTGCTTTCGAAGTTTATTCAGGTAATTCTGTTATTGTTACTACACATGGGTCCCACTTCCTTAGTCCGGGATCAGAGACTTTAGATTCTCTGATGCTAACTGAGAATGGAAAGGGTTACACTGTGCACTACAGTTAGATGTAATTTCAGTCCTATTTTCCTGTAAAAAGAGTCTGCTCGCTCGCCATGCATTTGCGCTATTCGAGCGCACCACTAGTAGTCCAGCAGATAAGAAAAATTATTGTGACAGTGTGGACCAAAGCAGGAAACTTGGTATGCAGGTTCAGTTTGGCATATATAACAGTATCAGAAGGGGTGCCAAAAAAAATTGTTTAATTAAAACAAATTTTTTAAAGTGTGAAATTTTGATTAACAGTTAATTATGTAAAAGAGCTCAATATAAATTGTTTATTATAATGTATTGTGGTTTCATACTACTTTAATGTTAATGATTAGGAGTCACCTGATATTACAGGCAGCTAGACTATTTAATAGAACTAGCTACCCTGATAGCTAGCCAGGTGTAGCAAGTTTCAGAGAATTTATTTCAGTAGAATAAAACCATAATTTCGGCTTGTGGAGCCTTCGTGGTTTGAACTGAATGAGGGTGACTGAACTAGGAACTTTGTATAAACAGATGATACAGAACATGAGATCATTGTGTGGTGGGGCACAGCCCCTGGGAATGTTAGTTGGTGTTGGAAAATTTCTGTGACATGTGAGTTGTACTTGGGAGGTGTGAAGGTGTAGTCATAATTTAATTAGTGGCCCCTCCAGAATGACTGCCACTAATTCAATTATGACTTGCTAGCCGTTGGCCAGAGTGTGTTCCTTTAAGAACTGGCATGGCTGCAGAGGTGGCTGAAGCCCTAGTCACTATATTTACTAGGACGGCATTCCCTAGTAAACTGTTATCCGACCGTGGAGCCACCTTTATGAGCAGGGTGATAGCTAAGTTGGGTGAAATATGTGGCATTCAGTTGTCTACAACAAGCCCGTACAGGCCACAGGGTAACGGTGTTGTGGAGCGTCTCCACGCGACCCTCAAACCCATGCTGGCTAAAACCCTAGACACAGGTGACTGTTAGCCCTGAGGTAGATACACAACAGAGACACGGGGTTCTCACCGCACCAGTTAGTTTTCGAGACGATTTGATTTAAAGTTGCAGAACCAAGATCTGGACATTGAAGAGGAAGACCAAGCCAAAGTTGCACCCCCAGGGAGGAGGACCTGAATAACACACTTAGGTGTTCGTATGAACCTACGACTAGAACCTGGTGGCAACGATACCTCTGGGAGTACTGAGAGGGAAGAGCCAGTGTCGACAAAGGCAGAGAGCGCCAGAGTCATCACCCAACAATCCATGACAAGTTACTACAACTTCTTTAAAGCAGACTTTGACAGATCTATACACTTATATACATCCTGTTGCAGTAATTTACACGGTGTCTCTAGTAACTGTGTCCATCACACACAAATTTCTTCATCTGAAAGTTCAGCAGTTGACAGAAAATTAGCCACATTATTTTATAGTATCATTTACAGAGCTCATGTGTCTTCAACATGACACACATGCACTGTAAGTCGTAAATTGTGTATTGTAGTGTTAGCTTCTGACATTGAAACCAGAACTGACATGCAAGAAGTCCTTTACACTTGGCTGGTATTCTTAAACGAACTTTGATCAACACCAAATGTATTCTATAGAAGGATAAAGAAAGAATTCAGTGTGTATTCACACACATGAGACAAAGCAATCAACTTGTGTGAGTGTGAAGGTGAACATGCTATGTGGAGAAGGCCCAGAGATAAGAGGAGTCTGAGTCTTCCTGGGTAACTTGTGTAGTTTCTACTTCCATCAGAGTTCTAGCTACCACAAGTTTTCCTCTGATGAAAAGTTTGTGAGCACTTCAGACTATATTAAGTGGTGTCTTAATGTGGCCAAGATAGAACTGGACTAAACAAGAATGGTACAGAATCATGTGTGCATGTTGCTGCAGGAAGTGAAGAACTGAACTACTGTATGATCATGTGATATAGTGATGAAGTAAAACTTGAATTATCTGATGGGGCAAGTTCTTCTAGCTATCTGATAATATGGAAATAAATGTCCCCTAGTCTCTTGTTCACTAGCAAACAATTAACAATTGTAAACATACTTTTTCAGGATTGGTTAAATTCCTAAGGATTCAATATGAGGGCTTGTTTTATAGATATTTAAGACATGATAGCAAAAAAAATATTTTCTTGGTGTGTAATATGGAGGAATTCTGTTGATTAGCTGTTTAATTTTGGACTACACGCGTCAAGTAAACTTTTAATTTTTTACGACTTTTCGACCAAGTTGCTGGTCTTCTTCAGGTACAAGAAAAAACAAAAAAGTGAAATGAGTGGTTGAGTGACTCAGTAAAATAGGTGACTGGTTTGGCTAGAGGTGCTAAAAGGTGTTGATTGGCAGTCTAAAGGATTGGGGATAAGGAACAAAGGGAGTAAGAATAAAGGATAAAGAACTAAGGATGAAAGAAAGTGAATGGAAATGATGAAAGGATGAAGAACAAGGAGGAAGAAAGGAATGATAACTTGATGATTAAGTAAAATTAGCAGCTAATAAACAATAACATAATGGTAATAATAATAAAATAATAATAATAATAACTGTGAGGATAATGCCAATCATCTCATAATGTCACTTGTCCAGATAGGGCTGATGGCAAGACCTTCATCTTGGTTAAAGTTTGGAATTCTCCTGATATGAATAGCCTCTTTGATCCGTCTCTTATGCCAGTTAGTTTCCTTGTCTATCACTTTGCTTCCACTCCAGTCTATCCTGTGTCCTTCTTCCAGGCTGTGTTGTGCTACGGCAGACTTACTGGTGTCTAGGTTCCTGCAGTGTCTTTTGTGTTCACCTATGCGAACTTGTAGAGTCCGACACGTTTCACCTATATATGAGCGGTTGCAGTCCAAACATGGGATTTTGTAGATCATACCAGGCAGATTGTTGTCATCTGGTTTCGGCTTCACATGGGTTAGGATCGATCTTAGTGTCTTCTCTGAACGGAATACCACATGGATGCCTTCTTTGTAACATACTCTCTTTATCTTCTCGCTGATGCCTTGCACATAGGGAATGGTCATGATTGGCTTTGTCTCCTGCTGTAGCTCTTCCTTGTTAACACTGCTCTTGTTTTTTGTACTTTGAATGATTCTGTTAACCATGGCATCTGGATACCCATTGCTCCTGAAGACTGATCTCAGATGATTGGTCTCTTGAGCCAGGGAGGTCTGATCTTTACAAATCGCTTTGGCACGATGATTTAGAGTGTTGATGATTCCATTTTTTATATGGTGAGGGTGGTAAGAGCGATAGTTGAGATAGCGGTCTGTGTGTGTTTGCTTCCGATATATTTCCGTTTTCATCTTGTTGGGGCCAGTGCGCTTGACTGTGATGTCTAAGAATGGTAACTGGTTGTTAGACTCTGTCTCCATGGTGAACTGGATGGTAGGACATATGGAGTTCAGGTGGTGTAGGAACTCATCCAAGGATTCTTGGTTATGGGGCCACAGGGTGAACGTGTCGTCTACATAACGTAACCATAATGATGGTTTTTTGCTGGCTGATTCTAGGGCTCTTTCTTCAAGGTGCTCCATAAAGATGTTAGCAATAATGGGAGAGAGAGGAGACTGCGCCTTCACTTTGACGGTAGTAGCTGTCTTCGTGTATGAAGTATGTGGATTCCAGGCACATTGTGAGGAGGTCCATTATTGTTGGTAGGGAGAGGTTCGTACGATCGGAGAGAGAAGAAACAGTGGTTAATTTTTCTTTAATTATTTGAAGAGTCTCAGGAACTGGAACCTTGGTGAACAGAGAAACAACATCAAAGCTGATCATCATTTCCTCTTGTTGTATTTGTCTGTGGTTGATTATTTCACTGAAATGAGCTGAAATTTTTCACATATGAGGAAGTCTGTCCAACTAGTGGGGATATGATCTTAGCAAGATATTTGGCTAGATCATATGTAGCAGATCCTATTATACTGATGATTGGGCGTAAAGGAACATTGTCTTTGTGAATCTTTGGAAGTCTGTACATGCAAGATAGGCAGGAGTTCGTGGGGTTGAGCTTCTTGTATAGTTCTTTGTCTAATTCACCTATTTTCATGAGATCTAGAAGTTTTTGATGTGTTACTCTTTCAAATTTCTTTGTGGGGTCTTTTCTGAGGGTCATGTAAGATCCATCATGAAGTATCCCTTTCATCTTCTTGGTGTAGGCTTCTCTGTCTAGTATGACAGTTGCATTGCCTTTGTCTGCAGGAAGGATAATGATTGAGTTGTCCTTTCTTAAATTCTTCAGAGCTTTGGCTTCTTCAATAGTCAGGTTGCTTGTTGGCTTTTTCTGGGATGTGCGTAGTATCTGGTGAACTGCTATACGAATATCAGTGTTGTGTTGGACTTTAGCTCTGCTAAGGCCTTGCTCTACTCCTGAGATTATGTCATCGATTGGAATTTGTTTTGGTGCAACAGTGAAGTTAAGACCCAGGGATAGCATGTTGTGTTCGAAAGTAGACAATTGTCGATTGCTTAAATTAACAACAAATTTCTTCTTCTGATTGTGTTGGCTGTGTTGACATATCATTGAGGATTCCTTCAGTGATTGATATTTTTTCTTTTGCTTCTCTTTGACTTGATCAAATATAGTATTAGCCCGTGACTTGATTAGATTTATGATGGTATTGTGGTCTTTGGAAGTCATAGTTGCTTGAAGTGCCTCTAGTAGTTTTTGTCTATCATTTTGTAGACCATTGAGTTTTCGGTGAAGATCTTGTATCACGCAGTTGCGTAAGCATGTTTCTGCCTTCTTTATTATTGCCCCTGAATTCCTGATATGGCAAAAATTAAATCGTAAAAAATTAAAAGTTTACTTGACGCGTGTAGTCCAAAATTAAACAGCTAATCAACAGAATTACCTAACCACGTCACTATGACTCTCAAGAACTACATAATATGGAGGAAGTTATCACAAATGTAGATTATTTTTAAGGATTAGCTATTTGCTACACAAAAGATCAATGGATATTTAATCACAAAAAAGTCAGCAAATAAACATCAATTTTTATGTTCTGTTAGCTATTTGTTGTTGTTGTTTTTTCTTTAAAGTTGTTTATGACATTTCAACAGGGCCTGACATGACTCCAGGGAGAGGCACAGGTGTGTTTGTCGGTGCCCTAGAGATTGGCATTACTAGGTTACAAGACCTTGAATTTCTAAAGTGTACAGATTTTGATGACTCCTGTTGCTGGTCCACTAGCTTTGGTCCAATGTTCCCTGTTCGAAACGCTTCTGGAGCAGACTTGGGAGGCAAGATAGTCCAGGGATGAGGCACAAATGAAGATACAGATGTGGCTCGAGTTTGTGTGGCTCCTATACTCTGCAGTGTTGAAAGAAGTTATATCATTCTTACTGAACCCATAGACATTGTCTAGTTAAAACGTGTACCTTGGTGTTGGGAAAGATAATTAGCAACAATTTTTTTAGTGTACTTTAGAGATATATTATTGTACACTTAAAACTATACTAAATATATATTATAAATCATTGCTTTTTTCCATTTATTACAATATATGTCTTACCTCATTTAGTAGTAATTTGCGTTTTGAAGCTGATAAAGTCTGCACAGAAGAAGCAGATTTTCTTACCCTTGAAACAACACATTAGCTACAGATCATTATACTAATAGTATAATGAGAGTACAATGCAATGCAAACTATGTTTCTCCAAACTGGGAATATCTAAATACTATATTATTCAATTGTGATTATTTATGTAACAATATTCATAAATTTGTCATTTTAAATTACACTTATCGAAAGTATCTTTAACTTGATGAAAACAATTTGTCCGTGTGAGGATGTGCTTTATGCATATAATTTTTGAACGATTTTTGATAAAGTGTGAAGCTGTCAGTTCTGCATAGGTATACTAGCTTTTGTGGGTAACACCCCCCCCCCCCCCCCCCATTGTCCTCGCGCCGAGTACCCACTGCAGTTTTGCTTTATGCTTGTAAGTTAAAGGAATGCTGGAATTGGAGTTTCACATTGAAAATATATACCAGTAGGTGTCTCTGGCCTGTTTAGCTTCTTTTCTTATGAATACAGCATTTACATCTACCATTGTCGTTACTCGAGCTAATACCTGATTAGAATAGCCAGTAGTGTATAGTAGCACTGAGGGTTCACACCTTTAATTGTGCTTTTTAAGATAAGCAAATACCCCTCCACACTGTGGCACCTGATGTACTAACTTGTGCAAATTAGGGTGGATTCGACTGCGCTAGGATATGAATATTAACATAGATGATAAATAGAAAGTTAATAATTATATAATTGATAAATAGAAAAGTAAATAATTATGTAATTAATGAAGAAGGACATGAGAAGTACATTACAGTTGCGATATGGGTGGAAACTTGACAGTTAATCAATGTTGGTGTCCATTACACCACACCTGGGATGCTAAAAAAAGGTAAAATAGCAAGTCAAAATTGTATTTTACTTTGAATTGTTATTTCTTTCCATGTGGAATAATGATTGGCCTTGCATATTATGTTGTAATGGTAGGGGTGCAATCTCTCTTATAAACAGAGACTAGGAGGACTGAACCTTCTGCCATCAACCCCCCCCCCCCCCCCCCCCCCCCCCCCACCCCCCTCTCCCTGTCTTGCCCTTCCTGTTTAGAGTAAGGCCTTATAGGGTATCAGTAGCTTGGAAAAGTTTAAAGTGTGATGTATTGGTAGCTATAGCTAGAGCCCATGTTTGTATTGTTGCTGTGAACTTAGCCTGATGCTGCCAGTGATGATGCTACAGGAATAATGTGAGCCAGTATTTTTTCTTCCCATTATTTTCCAGTGCGTTCTCATTTTAGTTGGTGGGTGAGTGAGACACCATTAGGGGTGGCTTGTCATGCAAAATTCAGTTTTTAAATGTGAACACAAGGTTCAGGGCTAGTGCAGGTGGCGTGATTTTAAAAGGTTTTGTGAAGATCAGTTTAAACCATATATTTCAGCCTTTGGGATGGCCTTCTAGTGGTGACTGATAGCTAGGGCCTGCCAGATTATGCTCGAAATTTTTAGAATTATTCGTTATTTTTATTCTAAAAAATTGAGTTATTATTCCAAAAGAATAGTATATTATTCTAGACATTTTCGTATTATTCTCTTATTATTCTAATTAGAAATAAGTGAAATTGTGATGATTGCAGTATATCTATAATATAGAGTTGGTACTTTAGCCCTAGCCCTAGCTCTAGCCCCTATACATTATGAAATGAGTGAGAAACTATCAGTCTCTTACTGAATTACTCAATATGGAGGATTGTATATAACTAGCTAATCTTTCAGTGAAAACCTTGAACATCCCGTAAAAATGTTCAACAAATGGAAAAAACATGCTCTGCGCAGCTGAAAAAAAGTTTAATTTTGAGAAACCTTACAAAATTGGGGGAAATGTTAATATCTCGTATTTCTGTGCATAGCTGCCCTTACAAACTTTACAGAGGCAATCCAATTACTGCTAATACACAACAACGATATTTATAGTTACCACCATTGTTGAGTAGAGTCATAATTTAGAGAATTTAGCCCTACAGTTTTATTGCTTCGATGAACTTACTTGATGCCACTGATGACACTACTGCAAGTAAAGCTAATACTTCTCCTCCCACCATCGTCCAACACGTTCACAATCCAGTTTATGCCTCAAGTTTGAATTCTGGCAGTTAGTCTGCACACACAAGCAAAATTAATTATTCTCTTCAAATATTAATTCACTAGCTATAGAATTGGGTTGAATTGTAGTGGTCTTAGCAAGTAGCTTGCTAAGTGCACTGAGACTTACACTCTTTGAATGTCTAATCCAATCAGAAACTAATTATAAAATAGATAAAGAGGAATAAAGCGTGTTATCCATCTGTTAATTGTTTTTGTTGACATTGTAGTTCTCTTTGCTTGTTTTAAAATATTGGTAATTCCTGTCAAAGAGTATTACAATTATTTGTGCTAAAGTAAGCTTGAATATTGCAAATATTTAAGCAGAACTATGTGAAAACATATGGCAAAATCAAACAAGGTAAATAACCCTCTATTAATGCTGTCTTGCTTAACACAAATGCTTTTTGTGACATCTCTCTACAAAATTTGTGTTTAATGTTCCGAATTAACTGTAACTTCAAAAGCAAATTTGAGTATATGTATTCAAGATGACCCACCAGCACTCTGAGCCACACATTTTATGGGAGTTTGCTCAGGTCTGACAAACTGGATGCATTAACACAATTGAGAAATGAATGAAAATAGTGTAGTGACAGGCAAGGAGGTGGTGATTAAATTCACTTTCTGTGCCATCATCACCATCTTCTTCCTATTCATCAAAGCCTCTTCATTTGTGAAGCATAGTGAATAAATTTCTTACGAGGAATTAAACTCAATTTTACTTCCTCAGGGTTTGATCTGAGTCACTATATCAGAGTCATTAGTGTCACTGCTGCTGTCCATTATCTGCTGAACTTGAGAATGCATCTCACTGGCACACTGGTTCCCCTAAAATAGTAGTTATTTAAATTGTTTAATACTATATCAAAAAAATTACCTATCTTTACTTCAGATGAACTGAGAAGAAATGATTCTAGCCACTTGCCAACTAGGACATCAAATTTGCTTCCAACCAGTCTGGGTCATGTATGATACAGCCCATTAAACTTTTGCAGTCTTACAGACCTATCTCCATGAACTATAAATCTTTTATAATTTACTTGTTTTGCACAATGTCCTGCATTTAGAATCAGTGAGATAATCTTTTGCTCTATAAATTCATTCTATTGTACTTAAATTTCAATAAGATGGATGCTCTAAATCCTACAGTCCTGGTTTGATTTTTATGGATGGCTTTAGTTTTGGTGCAAGAAAGCAAAATATTTGTTAATACTGGAGCATACTATCAAAACAGAGGAACAAATCATTTTTATCTTATGTCAAGTACTTGGCCAATTTGGTTCAGTATACCAACAATAGGGACATTGAAACAATGGCTAATCAAGGCTTTCTTGCATCCCCGAACAATAGCGTTTCCTGTGTACCTCCTTTTTGGAGTTAATAAAGAGTTGTGTTTAACTAGACTAATACTAAATGTCAACCTAAATGAGGAAGAAGGTACATTATTTATACAATGTAATAACATCTAGTAAACTCTGATTTACATACTCTCCTTCTAGATGGTGCTGCAAGAATATTTTGAGGTCTCTCTATGTTGAACAACAAGCCTTAGAAGCTGCTGCAACTATCTTTTTGTAGAGCTTAGTCAATAAATTAGAGAGGTTTTTAAATACCTTAAAACTATTTTTACACATTTTAAAACAATCTACTGTGTGTTTATTAGACATTCTGTTGTAACTAAATTGGGATTCCACAACTTCCTAATTTGCTAATTTTATGCTCAAATAGTTACTTATTTTCCTTTTTCTAATTACTCTTTTGCTTATATTTTTTAAATACTCCAACTTCACAAACCCTAATAACTTGGCAGTAATTGACATCCTTGGCAGTTATGTTATAATTCTTTCAAACTGTCAAATTAGAATGTTCGATTCGCAATGAATATGTTTCACATTCACCAACTAGACAGTGAATATAATTAATATATACAGGATTAGCAGTCAAACCAAGTTAACAAGTATTTTTTGCGCCTAGATTCACATTTTTTCACCTTGAGTTATGAATGGAACGTACTTTGATGATTTGATGGACTCACTAGGACCATTATAAATTGTAGTGTGATGACAAAGGTAATGTATTGTGAACATGATGTTGCATAAAGGGACAAGAATTGCCCTCAACCATAATCCCTCTTATACTCCAATTCATTCTATAGGAGACTGTTGTGGCATGTATCTAGTATCAGGATGGCAACATAGCTTAACTCCAACCTAAATGGTTTCTAAGTGTTCCCATGATGAATACCAGACTACACTGTATATAAGTTAGCTCACCTGTCATTGTCGTGAAGCTTTAATGACTTGGATTATTGAACTAGGTTTCACATTTTGTTTGTTGACACAATATTGTGCAGTGCATGGACAGCATTATAATGTAACAGTACATGTACAGCGAATTTTAATAGTACTACTTCTTATTGGAACGTTAGAATTTTTAAACACTGTGCATTAGTAGACCATAATATTTAAATGACTAAAACATAATAAGCTGATATATTTAAAGTAAACCATACAAACAAATAAGAGAAGAGCAGAGATCAATACAGTGACAAATAGGCATTAAAAATATATTAAATAGTAGCTAATATTAAACTATATAATGTGATAAAATACGTAGTAAACTATATAATTACAGGAGAGTAGTGGGAGGGGCAAGTGTATACATATAGGTTACACCATGATGCGGAGTTTGGTATGGGATCGACACAATTGAGGGCAAAGGCCCGAGGATGGTGTAAATCACATACCAAACAAACGCCGACTTGTACAATGGCTCTATGGCTGTAGGAAATGCACAAAATCTATGTATTGATTAGTCAGTTCACTTATTCACCTCCTAGGAGGTGGGTATGAAATATAGCAATCTGATTAGATAATTTGAATGTACTATGGGACAAAAAATATTAATTACTCATTCAGAAATATGTACTTGCATAGCATACATTGCTGGTTGTGGTTATATCATATTTTTGCAACTGCATAGCATTCATTCTTCATGGGTTTTAGTATAACTTATTAGTTATGTTTGTGGCATCATATCTAATTATTAAATGATAGAAAACTAATACATATTTTTGTGATAATTGCAAACCAAATGAGTAGGTTACTTTATGAAAACACATTTATTAAAACCAAACAGAGCAGATCAAATCACAAAAAGAATATGGTGAGAAAATGTCTAATGGATGACATAAGAGCAGGAATCAAGCAAAATAGACATTCTAAATAGTAACAATAAACAATAAAATGTGAAGGAAACTGCATTATTACAGGTGTGGGTGGGGGGATGAGTTCAAACATATTCATCACAAATGTAGAAATTTGTACTTGTATCACATTCATTACTTTGTGTTGATATCCTTTGTTACTGCATAGCATTCATTACTGGTTGTGTCGATATTCTTTGTTACTGCATAGCATTCATTACTGGTTGTGTTGATATCCTTTGTTATTGCATAGCATTCATTACTGGTTGTGTTTATATCTTTTGCTACTGCATAGCATTCATTACTGGTTGTGTTGATATCCTTTGCTACTGCATAGCATTCATTACTGGTTGTGTTGATATCTTTTGCTACTGCATAGCATTCATTACTGGTTGTGTTGATATCCTTTGCTACTGCATAGCATTCATTACTGGTTGTGTTGATATCCTTTGCTACTGCATAGCATTCATTACTTGTTGTGTTGATATCCTTTGTTAGTGCATAGCATTCATTACTGGTTGTGTTGATATCCTTTGCTACTGCATAGCATTCATTACTGGTTGTGTTGATATCCTTTGCTACTGCATAGCATTCATTACTGGTTGTGTTGATATCCTTTGCTACTGCATAGCATTCATTACTTGTTGTGTTGATATCCTTTGTTAGTGCATAGCATTCATTACTGGTTGTATTGATATCCTTTGCTACTCCATAGCATTCATTACTGGTTGTGTTGATATCCTTTGCTACTGCATAGCATTCATTACTGGTTGTGTTGATATCTTTATTGGTGGCGACAATTGATTCGTACAACTCATTTGTTTCATTTGTGGCATCTTGTCTAAAATATTATTAAATTAAATTTGCTAAGTAGGTAATACATTCTTAGCTTATGAAAAATATTGACTAAGAACAGACATTCTCTGGCTAATGTTATTGAGATCAGCATTACAGAAATAAATTGGGAAATGTTGATACAATTGAATAACTTATTATCAATGCCTTTGTGTTAGTACCTTATCGAGCTAAACACCAAAGCTGTAAATTTTCTTAGCAGTGGAAATAATTTCAAGGCAAGAACAACAATAACAACAACAGCACACATCATTGAAGTTATTTTAAATCTAAAGATTGCTCAAAATACTACTGCAACTCCTGTTTTATTATGTATAATGCTCTCTGGGAGCAGAGATAGTTTAAAAATCCACCATAGCACATTATTGTTCTTTCTTTTAACTACACCATATAAAAATAAAGTAATATGGGATATTTCTCTTTTCAAAAAGATTTTTGATTTTTCACATTTTTTTCCTTTGCTTTTCCCCGTTCAATCTAGTTTTTATGAAGGGTCAGAACTTGATAATTATACTATACTTTGCTAATTATTACTGTCATGCTTATAAGATCTCTACTATATTCTAAATGGACTAGCTATACATAAGTTACAACTGTTTTCTTACTTTCTTTTCATTTGAATTGTACCACTTCTTCCACTATAGTTACAGTATGCACAGCACCCAATCACAATGACCACTGTTAAGATGAACAAGAATCCGCCAGCACCAGTGCAGATTGCTATTAGTAGTGTCCTTGATATATCTACGTTATTTGACTCTCTATTGGTTGTGGGTAAGACACACTCTGTAGAAGAACCTCCACTGGCCAGTACACAGGAGTCATCCACACTGTAGAGGGCATTGCTAACTCTCATCAGAGGTCTAGATTGGATCCAGCTATCTAGTGCACAGAATGCAGTCTTGGTGGATTGTGGGCTCCCAGTACTGATTGTGCCACTGAAAAGAAAAGCTCCTGGAATGGCTTTGCTACAGCTAGGAGTCACTGAGATTGAGATACTGCCAATCATTGCCAAGCAGCTCGTGCATTCAGTGCTGATGACATTAAGCAACTCATTTTGGATGTCTCCTGCTATGACTTGAGTGTTCTGACTATTGATCAAATTGTCACAATCTGCTTCTAGTACACGAAGTTGAAACTGCATGCTGGCTGAAGTTACGGCACATTCGGGTGTAGGACGTTCACTAGTGACAGGATTGGAATTCAGTGTGAGGGTAACTGTTTCCATATGTGATTTGCCACTCCCATCTTGTGCACAAACTATACAAGAGTAGTTTCCAACATTTTCTTCAGCAAACTGAAAGATAGCAAGTCTTGCAGACACAAATGGAACTTGTTCTGAATTTGATGTTGTCTCTGTTGGCATTTCTCCTGCTACAACCCATTCAATTTGAGGAGGAGGCCAACCAAATCCTGAGCAAGTGAGAACATTTCCAGTGTATCCGCTGGGAACAGAAAATGAAGATGTAGAAGTAGTTTGTACTGGAAAAATTCCAAATATAGAAGCCACAACTGGAGGATCTACAAAATATAATCATTAGTAAAAAAATTGCATTTAGTCCAGTATTTATAAATTACGTTCTACTAATAAGATAATCATTGATGTATTTTTTCCAACATTATTCCAACTGGTGCAAATATACTCTCCAGAATCTGTATATAGCAAGTTTCGGTTCCACTCCAACAAAAGCTCTGAATTTGATTTTCGTGAAGCAATTCCCAAAGGAAGTCCTCCAGCTCTAGACCAGGTAACTGTAGGATTAGGGAATCCTTCACTGATACAGGAGAAAATAACTCTTGGATCTCCATCTTGTCTAGTTAAGTTTAAACCACCTTGAGTTGATGATGCCATGGTTATTAAATCTCTAACTTCTATGGTGGGAGAAACTTGAAACAAAATACAGATTGAAAATAATTTGGAGTACAAGATTTACTTACAGTTCACATGTAACATAGCAGTGCTTCTAGCTACTCCTCCATATTGTCCAAATACTTCACAGACATAACTGCCAGCATTGCTGGTAGTCACAGACTGCAGGACTAGTTGTTTTGTGCTAGTCAGAAAAACTCCATTTCTAGTCCATCTCTGTGTAGTTAGTGTGCCACCAGCTGAACAGTTAAACTGGACATTGTCTCCCTCATCTACTATCAGTACTGCAGGATTCACAAAGGAAGTGGGAGGGTCTAAAATTTCAAGGAGAAGTAATTGCTTATGTAATTATAGCATTTACATGTATTAAGTTGAAATGATTTATGTTTTATACAAGAGAGTTTGTTGGAGTAAGATCAGAGTAGTTAGAATGGCAGACCAGGAAGGGAATATTAAAAGGTTAGGGGAAAATGTTAAATTATTTTAAGAGTCTCACTAAAAAAATTTCTATTTTGTAACATTTTTAGAAGATATTTCGATGCTTGGGACGCAAAAGTATTAATTAAACTCAATGACAACCCCTTAAAATTGCTTTAATTAGAAGATAGTGAGCTGCTGTAATTGTGAGATTGTCAGAAGTTTCAAGGAATACAGTAGATGGCAAGGTAAAAAATATACATATGTACCTGGAAAACCTATTTGAACTGCATCACTCTGAGTAGATCCTCCATTAGATATCGTCACCGTGTATGTGCCAATGATGTCATTATTGACATTGTGGATGATTAGGGTTTGTATAGTTGAAGTAGTTATTGTGGCATAGCGTGAATTTGAATTGGTATCAATTAGTTGTCCATTGAACATCCATGTAATTACTGGTGCATTGGCACCGCCTACAAATTAAGCAGTGATGTTGGTGTCAGCTCCCAGTGATGTGTAGATGATTGGTGAGGCAATATATATGGCCAATGCTGCAAACAGTATTGCATATAGGGAAGAAAAAAAATTAATGTTATAAGTTAAACTTACAGCCTGCAAGTAAAATAGATTCAGTTATTTGTCCATATCCAGTATTACTACTGCAGGTATATTCATTCTGAGTGCTGGTTCCAAAGTTTATAATAACCAGTTGTTGAGTGTTGGAAGAATTGTTCCTTACACTGTAAAAAATGGGGTGTTCCACTACACCTTTAATGGGGTGTAGTGGAACACTTCGGTATTGTGGGGTGTTGTGCTACACTCTGAAGTGTTTGGTAACACTGTGGAGTGTACCATGACACCCTTATAAGCATAGTGACTTTACTACACTTCTGTGGAGTGTATCAGTACGCCCATGCAGACTTGCTACTTTAAGAGGTGTTCAACTACTGACACAGTGGTAGGAACTAGCTAGTGGGCTGACTACAACTTTGGCCAGTTTGTTGATGGAAATAATTATTGAATATTTACAGTTAATGTGCATATCATTGTGCTGGTCTTATGTGGTTCACAATTTAGTGGGCAAGATTCTATAAAACACACTTTATGTGTCATTGTGCAAGCTATATTAATAGTAGCTAGCTTTACTAATTTCAATTTATTGTTTTTATTCACAGCACTAACGAGGAAGCTGAAGAGCTTAAAGTTCTAATGAAGAATTTCAAGGCATGCTTGGTAGCTAAGTTTGAGAACAACACAGCTAAATATGTATATGTGGTTATTTCTAATAGTTATTAAATTTATATTGTTATGATGACATTAACCTTTAAGTAATGAGTCTCATTGGTTTCATCTGCCAGAGATAGTCTTGGCTTTAAAAAAATAGGAGACAATTAAATAAAACCTGAGATTGCATTTCTGCTATGCAGCTTACATCTTAATGATATGGTAAAAGTGTCAACGCAATTCAAGAAAGTAAAAACAGCATTTGTCTTTGCACAAATCAACTTACCATAGTAATTGAAAAGGTGACGCTTTACCGAACCACTTTGAGAAGCCTTTTAAGATGAAGTAGTTGTAAACCCCTTTACCCAATTAATTGATTAGCACAGGTGCGTACAAAAACCCTTGAATATGAACTCGAAACAAACTATATATTAGTTGTAAGACGCTAGGATCATCCGTGCATTGGGTACGAAGCTGTAAGCTTAGAATTTAAATCAACCGCTTTTGGTTTGTGTAGGCTTTACTCACTGTTCTGTCACTGGTGTTGCTACCAAAACTGAGTTCCAGTAATCTAGCTTTTTTTTTTCTTTTTTCTTTTTTTAATTATATATATACACTACAATACAATACAATACAAAATAATGTTACAGTCAAAAAGCAAATGGAATTAGATCAGTTTAGATGTGCTTCTGAGGTCACCAGGTCTACTGCAGCTGGTATTCTTACAGCATGTCCAATGGATGATCTGGCTCCTCGAATGGCTTGGATAGACCGTAGAAGGATAGGCGGCATCGTAACCATTGAAGAGTACTGCTATAACTGTGTTCCCACTTATTGGCGAGCATGGACGCTAATTTTTTTATAGATATACTGGCTTCCTCTGCTATGCCACCGGTAGTAGAGAGTGCAACTGGTGTGAATGTGGCGTGTTCCACTTCTCTAATTCTCTCCTCATATGCCTGTTTCTTGGCTTGTTCGTGCTTCCTATACACCATTTGCATGTCTGAATGTTTGTTGGAAGGGGCACAGGGGTTGAATACCCTTACATCAAAATATGTTCTTTCGTGATTGCCGCCCCAAACACCGTTTGCTGCAATGTCGAGTCTTACTCCTGGCTGTGAGTTAGCAGTCGCACCATTCAGTTCTTCAAACACGGGCTGAAGGCCAGGCTCAATACATACATCCTTGCACACCTCAGTTAAGAGTTGCTGTCAAATTCCGTATTTCGTTGTGTCTTATGGATGGAAACCCCCCTTTGGGGCATGAAAGGGCATGCTCAACTGAGAAGACGGCCCCACATGCACATTTAGCTGGTAGTCTCCCAGGGGTGTCCAGCCATAGCGCAGTGCGAGGGCGTCGTGAAATGCACCCCTGTGTAGAGCGGAGCCGTGTTCCATTAGTGGGAGCACTGTCAGCCAGGTTTATGATCCTTTTTCCTTTGCTAGGTTCACTGCTCTCTTCTGGCTGGCAGATAGCAATTTCATGAGGTCTTCGGCATCCTTTGAGTTTTCTTCCAAGATATGTGTCCTCACCCTATTCTTGGATTTGAGTTGCTGAGCGATAATATCAAGTCCATATTCATCGTCCTGTGATAGGTTGTGAGTGCAAAGAGAGGAGATAATCATTAAGGAGTGGTGGTATTCCTTGCAGGCACGTTTGGAAGGGATGGTGATTTAGCTATAAAGTAGCTAATAGTAGCCCCGTAGCTCAACGCAAAAAAAGCTACATAATAAAGCGAGGGGACGGCGAGACCCTTTACCAACCTAGAACCTCTACACTCGATTAGCGGTTGGTAAAGGGATTGGGTACATGAGACTAACTTTTCATTATGGCGGTTCGGTTAAATGAAAGTATCTCTCTCAGCTTTCAAGAGTAAGTTAAAAGCTTTGCACCCCTTAAAAAAAGTAATGCCAATCTAGTAATACTCTCGTGATGTGGGAGAGGAGGACTGTCTAATAATTCTGTACATTAGTTTCGTAAGTAGTTTGAGACAAGTAGTGTGTACAAGGTGCCTGTTTGAGTTTGCTAGTATGTAAGTCTGACAAAAATGAAAACTGGTTGTTTGCTATGTAAACTTGACATTAGTCATCTTCAGTGGTTTCACAAGACAGCTGCATTAGGCTTGTATGTTTGTCCCCCCTCCATCTAATCCTATCATTAGTTAGCAAGTGTCTAAAGGGTACTACTTGTCACTTACTCGTAATAATATCAGTGAAATTAAAAATTCGCTCACCTAATAGCTAGACTAGCTAAATGGAATGGCGGTACAACTATAAAAATTAAATGGAATCATATAGCTATTATATCCATGTAATTTTTATACAGCAGGACCACAACTGTATTATCTTGTCCAGTAGTGATGGCATTTCCCATTGGCTTATTTTGCAGGTAGCAACATGCTGCTGATGTATCAATGCCAGTCAATACAAGATGTTGGCGAAACAAGTGTCATGAAGTAAGTTGATAACGGGTGTGAACATAACCAGGCCTCATCCCTAATAGTGATAATGTTGGTGGCCCTGCCTCTTTTATTGTCTAGGTACTAATCTTTCCAGGGTTTTTTTTTTTTGTTTGTTTGTTTTTGTTTTGGGGCACGACTTAGGTTCACCTGCATTGAGTCTACCACACTGGATTTATGTCCAAACCAAAAAGTTGAAGACTTACTGATATTCTCCTATTACTTGTTACAGGGTGGGCATTATTAGGGTAAACTTGTAGTTGTGCGTTCCCTGGCTGCTTTGGCTGTCTCTTTAGCCTATGGCTTGACCCATTCTTGGTTGATGCTCACACTTTGCTGGCAAGTCTATACATGCTTTATTATTGACAGTCTCATTGCACTGCTTATCTGCTGATGCTATCCCTTACCTTATGACCTTACCATGCACCCTTCACTTGGCTATTCTTTTGTACTAGACCTTCCCTAGCATCCTCAGGTTGTCCTCCAGCTCCCACTCTTTGGGCCCTAATAACACTAGAGTTGAAACAAGTAGGAAAGTGTTGGTTGGCCTGTGCTGTTGCATATAGAACAGAGATATTATAAAGTATCAAGTATCATAGTTGCTGAGGCTAGTGGTTCTGTAGTATGCAATGATATTGGTGCCATTGGCGCTGAGGGTTCACACCTTTGGTGCTTCATTAGCTTGGCTTGATAACTAATTTTCTTTTCCATTAGAATTAATATTGTCATAACCTTTTTTTTTTTTCATTTCCTAGATTTCATGGTGCTTGGGCTGCTGCTATCTGTACTGAGGTTCTGGTGTTCTTGATTGAAGAAGAGAATAATGGTACGTCTCTAGGCATGCACTACTGTTATCATTGTACATACACGTACTAATACTAACACTGCATTCACGAAGTAGTACTGCACACGAAGTGCTAACACTGTGCATGCACGTAGTACTATGCACGTACATAGTGCTAGCACTGTGCATGCACGTAGTACTATTACTGTGCACGCACATAGTGCTAACACTGTGCACACACATAGTGCTAACACTTTGCACACACATAGTGCTAGCACTGTGCACACACGTAGTACTATTACTGTGCACACACATAGTGCTAACACTGTGCACACACATAGTGCTAGCACTGTGCACGCACATAGTGCTAACACTCCACGCACGTAGTACTATTACTGTGCACGCACATAGTGCTAACACTGTGCATGCATATAGTGCTAGCACTGTGCATGCACGTAGTACTATTACTGTGCACGCATATAGTGCTAACACTGTGCATGCATATAGTGCTAGCACTGTGCACGCACATAGTACTAACACTGTGCATGCATGTAGTACTATTACTGTGCACGCACATAGTGCTAGCACTGCACACACATAGTGCTATCACTGTGCATGCACGTAGTACTATTACTGTGCATGCATATAGTGCTAGCACTGTGCACGCACATAGTACTAACACTGTGCATGCATGTAGTACTATTACTGTGCACGCATATAGTGCTAACACTGTGCACGCACATAGTGCTAGCACTGTGCACGCACATAGTACTAACACTGTGCATGCATGTAGTACTATTACTGTGCACGCATATAGTGCTAACACTGTGCACGCATATAGTGCTAACACTGTGCACGCACATAGTGCTAGCACTGTGCATGCATGTAGTACTATTACTGTGCACGCATATAGTGCTAACACTGTGCACGCACATAGTGCTAACACTGTGCACGCACATAGTGCTAGCACTGTGCATGCATGTAGTACTATTACTGTGCAAGCACATAGTGCTAGCACTGTGC